>WNGL01000753.1_pt1 | contig 38348 bp, 38 predicted proteins | sample 5400591 | NCBI WGS metagenome assembly WNGL01 (sample SAMN13153377, study PRJNA577476) | soil metagenome | isolation source: 80 cm soil or saprolite under Garry oak tree replicate 1 | place: USA:California | collected 2016-06-15
ACCCCGGTGGGGCGGAGGGCGGCGGTGTCACGCTGGCCCTCGAGGGGCGACCGACAACGGCCGTCACCCCCACCCTCACCGAGACTTCAACGAGACCACGGTCCCTTGCTCATGTGGGGGAGCGTGGACCAATGACCGATGCCGCACTGGGGCTGGCCCCGCGCGGGCCAGAACAGGGCGAGGGCGATGCCGATCACGATGATGGCGATCGCCGATGTCCGCAGGAGGCGGAGGGGGCGGTCGAGCTTCCTCCGGCTCGCGGATGATGACTTGCCCGAGGTGGTGTTCAAGGTTCGATCTGCGCCACCATGAGGCAGTACCCGTCGGGATCGATGACCCGCATCTCCTGGCTCGGGCCCGGCGACCCGTCTTCGATCGGGCCCGCTTCCACGCCATGTGACACGAGCTGTTCGCGCGGCGCGGCGAGGTCGTCGGCGAACAGATAGAACTGCACACCCTGCCCCTCGGGATCCGGGTGGTGTCCCCGTTCGACCATGAAGTGGGCGTCGTTGCACTCGAAGTGGGCCCAGGCCAGCACGCCGTGCGGCTCGAACGTGTCCCGGACCTCCATCCCGAGTAGCCGGTAGAAGGCGATCGACCGCTCGACGTCCACCACCTTGACGAACGGCGTGAGTGCCCTGATCCGCTGGTCCACGCCTGCTACCTCCCCAGTACGGCGTCAGCTACTGCTCCGACGCGGCACATGCAATCCGGCCTCAGTCTCACACACGCGACAGGCCCAGGCCGATCGGGGCCCGCCCGGCGTGAAACGGGTGGTCACCTCGACGGTCTCGGTTCCCGCTCGGAACGTACTGAATAGCCACCTCCCGGGAGCTGGAGAAGGTGAAGGTCACGGACTCGGGCCAGGCGGGGTCGGAGCTTTCGATGCAGACCGTGCCAGCGCCCAGGTCGGGAAGATGTCCTTGTACATGCGGTAGTCGAGGAGGGCGACGGCAAAGAAGACCCCTGCCTGTGACTGCTGCGGCCATCCGCCGTCGTGCTCCTGGAGCGAACGGAGGAAGGTCACCCCGCGATGGACGGCACTGTGCTCTGCCCCGACGGACCGCGCGAGAGCAAGGACCGCCCAGGCCGTCATGATGGCCTGGCTCTCGGGGTGCTCCACGTACCGGTCGAGGCGACAGCTCGTCCAGTGCTCTCCCCAACCTCCATCCCGCTTCTGCTTGGAGACCAGCCAGTCAGCCGCGCGGACGATCGTCTCGTCGCCGGCCGGAATCCCCGCCTCCAGGAGACCCTCGACCACGTGGAAGATCGCGTACGTGAAGTTCACGCCCCACGCCCCGGAGTACGAGCCGTCGGAGCGTTGCCGGCGCCGCAGGAACGAGACGGCCCGCTCGATGGCGGACCGGAGGCCTTCGGACGGGGATGTCGGGAACGCTCGCTCGAACCTGGCCAATGCGCCGATGCAGGAGGCCGTGCACTCCGTGTAGGAACGCTCGGTCATGCAATTCGCGTACATCTCGGTTGGGTTGACCCGCTCGAGGATCCGAGCTCCGCGGCGCCGTTCATAGGAGCCGAAGCCGCCGTCGGGGTTCTGCCGGGCGAGGATGAAGTCCACGGCTCGCCGGAGCCACTCCCCAGGGAAGCGCTCCCCGGACGGCACGATCCCAGCGGACTCCACCGTGAGGATGGCGGAGAGCGCCTCCGCGGTACAGTCGCTGACCGGCCAGCGATGGGATCCGTCGGAGAAGCACCAGCCTCCGACCACTGAGTCTCGAGCGGTGCCGGCCGGGTCCGGAATCTCCTCGCGAAGCTGCGCCTCCTGAAGCCAGCGGTGCGCACGCCGAAGGGCGGGCTCGATCCCGGCCGGATCAGATCCGGCTTCCCGCGCCTCAGCGAGGGCTCGAATCGTGAAGGCGGTGTCCCATGCGCTGGACCTGGCTCCAGCGAAGCGCAGACCCTCATCGTCGTCCTCCCATCGCCAGTGCTCGAGGCCTCGCAGGCTTCGATCGAGCTGCTCGTACCGAACGCCGGCCGCGAACATCGACAGGCAGTTGAGGAGCCCGTCGACGGGGGACAGGCCGAGATCCGCGCTCTGGCGCTGTTCGAGCACGATGTGGTCGAGGCACGCCCGAAGTGCCCGACGGCGGAGGGATGCGATCGGGCGTCGCTCGGCTACCGCGAGCACCGAAAGGACCCCGCGAACCGCGACGTTCGGACGCACGAACAGGTCCGTCGCGGCGACGTGTGTCCGGTGTCGGGCGAAGTCGATCTGGTCGTAGTCAGTCGGGTAGAGCTCACTCCTGAGGTCGTGGGTGACCTCCCCGAGCGACCCACGGAACCGGCTCCCGTACAGGAACGCCATCCCGACGTACCCATGGCGAGTGTGGCAGTACAGGGAGTCCGGATGAAGCGGCATCCAACGAGGGAGGAGAAACGCCTCGGGAGGGATGGGGGCGACGCCCTCGTAGCCATAGAGTCCGACCATGGCCAACCAGAGCTTTCCCCACGTCGGGATGGCCAGCACCCCGCCCGGCTGTGACCGGATCCATCGACGGGCCGGGGCAACCAGCGCGTCATTGGGGTCGAGGCCGAGGACGCGCAGGGTCACATACGCGAGGGTGGTCAGGTAGAGGTACCCGGGGCCTTCTCGATGCATGGGCCACGACCCGTCATCGCGACGGGTGAGGGCGAAATGGAGGATCGCCCTGCGTGCGGCCTCCCCCTCGAGGGGCCATCGCCCGGTGATCCTGCGGACCAACACGTACTGCGAGAGCAGCATCGTGTTCCACCCCATCTCGCCCTCCCACCGTCCGTCCGGCTGCTGGAGGGAGAGCAGGTGCCGCAGTCCGCGCGGTAGAGCCTCATGGGACTGGGCAGGTTCGGGCAGGGGTCGCGCGCCTGTCGTCCCGTCCGGATCCACGTGACGGGAGCGTAGGGACCTTGCCAAGGTCGGACAACACGGCGGTGGTGAGCGTGGAGGTCGGCGTGTACGAAGAACGCCTCGCCACGGGCAGGCGGGGAATCTCGCCTACGCCCGGCGGCGCAGGATGATCTCCTCGTCCCTGAACCAGGTCAGGCCCTCGTCCGTGGAGACGAACCCCTGCCACCGGACGCGCTCGGGGGGTGATCTCGGAGAACGTCCAGCGGAACAGGCTGTTGTCCGGGCCTCGCCCTTCCAGCCAGATCTCGTCGCCATGCTCGCGCGCGATCAGCGAAACGCTCGCCCCGGAGACGGGGGCGACGAACGTCACCCGCCACCCGTCGATAGTGGGGTCGTAGGCGCGGATGGTCGTCCCGTACTCGTTCGACGGATGCCCGAGCTCGCGTCCATCCCGAGGTGGCGTGATCAGCACGTCCTGGATGGCTCGCCCCTCGAGGACCCACCCGAAGTGCCACTCGCCGGTCTGCTGCTTCCTCACGGTGCCGTCCCGATCGAAGAATGTGCCCGTGATGTCCCAGCTGCCGACCAGCCGGCCGAACAGGTGCAACTTGTCCGCGTGGCCCGGGAACGGACCGTCGGCTTCGAGCGCGTCGATCATCGCCGACACCGCGCGGGACTCCTTCCGGGTCGCCATGCGGTGGAGGCTACGACGGCCGAGACAGCCGTGGCTGTCACGATCGTGCTCAATGCAGGGCCGGGGCTCCGTCGGCGACGACGGCGCGCAGCTGGTCGATTCGGGGCCTCGTCAGCATGTCGCGAGCGGCGCCCGGCGTGATGCCGAAGACCCGTCGGAAGCGCGCGCTGAAATGGCTGTGGTGGGCGAACCCGACGTCGAGCGCCAGCGCGGCCAGGTCCCGATCGCCCTCGCCCAGCCGCTCGACGGCAACGCTCAGCCGCAGCCGCATCAGGTAATGGGAGATGGTCTCGCCGGTCGCCGTTCGGAACTGGCGGGCCAGATGAAACGGCGAGCAATGCACGGCGCGACCGACCGAGCGCAGGTCCCATCGAGTCGACGGCGAGCTGGCCAGGAGGGCACGGACCTCCTCGAGGCGCGCACGTTGTGACGGCCCGAGCGGCTCATGGTCACTGGACCGACGAGTGGCGAATGCTCGCGACAGCGCGGCCAGCAGCAGCAGCGAGCTCTCCTCCGCCTCGATCCCATGGAGGGCCGAATCGCGCAACGCGCGCGTGAGGAAGCAGACCGCGAGGTGGTGGCGAGGCCGGAGACCGCCCAAAGCGTCCGCCGACACCGCCCACCGCCTCCTCGAGCAGATCCGGCGGAAGGACGAAGACGGTGCACGCGTCGCCGCCGGCGGCGGGATGGCTGACCCGGTACTCCTCGTCGGATGCGACGACGAGCGCCGCGTTCGCGTCGATGACCTGCGGCTCCCCGCTCCGCTCGACCACGAACACACCGCGGCGCGGCAGCACGACCTGGCCGACCGCACCGAGTTCGACCGGTCCGTAACCCGAGCGGGGCGCGTGGCACAGGACGTCGTGGACCTGGACGAGCGGCGTCTCGAGCAGGGCAGAGGAGTGTCGCTCGGGCACGCCCCATAGTGAACCTCGCGGGGGGAGTGCCTCCAGGGTCATACTCCGATGCCGGGCGACGACGCGCGGGAGTCCGCCAAGGAGGGGAGGAACGATGCCGCTCTATCTGACCAGGTTCAGCTACACGCCGGAGGCGTGGGCCAGGCTGATCGAGAACCCGGAGGATCGGCGAATGGCCGCCCAGACGTACATCGAGTCGGTCGGTGGAAAGCTCCACGGGTTCTGGTACGCATTCGGGGCGCACGACGGCTTCAACCTGTGGGAAGCCCCGGACAACGTGTCCATGGCCGCGGTTGCGCTGGCCATCACCGGCGGTGGGGCGCTCAGCTCGCTCGAGACGACGGTCCTCCTGACCGTCGAGGAAACGCTGGATGCCCTGGGAAAGGCCAAGCAAGTCAAGTACCGGGCACCCGGCGCGTAGGAGGGACCGTGGGGCAGCCGATGGTCCGGGTGGAGGTCGTGGCCGATGACGAGGGCATGAGGGTTCGCCTGGCCATCGCTCCGTCCATCCTCACGCAGGTCTACGCCCGTGACGGCCTCGGATTGTTCGACCGGAACTCCGCGAACGTCGCCGTCGAGCTCCACGACCGGCGGGACGGGCGGCGCCTGGAGCGACAGCCGATCGTGCTGGAGTTCGTCCCGGGGTCGGAGGACCTGGACGAGTACGCCCCGAAATTCCGACCGGGAAGCGCATTCGAGCTGGGCTGAGGAGGGCCGGTTCCAAAGGAGCCCGCCGTCCTACCGGATGGGCCTGGTCATGGCGACGCAGGCCAGGCGGCACCCGTCGGGCATGGTGACCTCCTCTCGCCCGGTTTCCTGGAATCCGAACCGCGCGTACAGCGGCTCGCCGGGGAGGGTGGCCACCAGGGCCAGCGTGCGGAAGCCCTCGGCGCGTGCGGCGGCTTCGCAGGCCTCCAGGATCCGCGTGCCCAGCCCGCGGCGCGTCCAGTCTCCCCGGACGAACATGGCCCGGACCCGGGCCGGCTCGGTCCGGGGATCGAGGAGCCTCGCGTCGCCCGCCGCGTCGCCCGAGCCCGTGTACAGCTCGTCCCGCGGGCTCCAACCGCCGCAGGCGACAGGCTCCCCGCCGGCCTCGATGACGAAGTACGTGCCGTCCTCGATGAGCATGCGGTCGACCGAGCCGACGTAGATAACCGACGACGCGGTCTGCTCGGCGTCGTAGAAGCTCGGGAACAGATCGCGGATCGATGCCTTCATCAGGGCGTCGATGCGATCCGCATCGTCCAGCGTGGCCGGGCGAAGGTACGGTTCCGGTGCGTGCATCGGGTGGGAGTGTACGGGGAAGCCTCGGTGGGCAGTTGACGTTTCGGCGCGGGGCTCAATACCGTCGAGGCGTGCGGAGCAGATGGCTGTCGTCGGGGGCGATCAAGCTGCACGTGGCCGTGTTCCTCGCCGTGGGCGGCTGCCTGGGGGCGTTCTGGTGGCAGCTGGGCCGGGCCCTCCATGGGCACACACGTAGCTGGGCGTACGCGGTGGAGTGGCCGCTGTTCGCCGCGTACGCCGTGTGGATGTGGTGGAAGCTCCTGCGGGAGGAACCCGGCTTCGCGGGACAGCGAGCCGAGTCGAAGACGAAGCTGGACCCCCTCTCCAAGATCCTCGACGACGAGGACGAGGCCGAGCACCGGGCCTGGGTCGCCTACAACGAGTACCTGGCCCGCCTGAGCGCGGAGAACCGCGAACGACGCCCGTGAGGCCGGTTGGCGCCACTGCGTCCGGCCTGCGCGGGGCTCTCCTCCGGTACCGCGTGCTCGCCTACGCGGTGGGTGTGGGGCTGGTCGTGCTCGTGCTCATCGGCGTCCCCCTGCAGCTGGCGGGCGTTCCGGGGGTGGTGCACGTGGTCGGCCCGGTCCACGGGTTCCTGTACATCGCGTACCTGGTCGCGGCGGCGGACCTGGCCCGCCGGGCCCGGTGGCCGGCCGCGCAGCTTGTCCCGGTGATCCTGGCCGGACTGGTCCCCTTCCTGGCGTTCGTGGTGGAGCGACGGATCACCCGCCGGACCGAGCGCCAGCTCGCCGCCGGCGCCTGACCGGACCCTGGGCACGCCAGGACCGGGAGGTCTACGCTCTCCGCCATGCGTCGAGGCGGCGCTGGGGGAACCGTCGCATCGGAGGACCCGCCGAGGGGGCCGGCCGCCGGCGCCCCAGCACCCGGCTCCCGGCGGCCGCTGCTCGTCCTCGCCGCCAAGATCGCGCTGGTCGGGATCGCCTACTACGTGTCCGCCCGCCTGGGCCTGAAGCTGGCCCTGATCCAGCGGAACGTGACGCCCCTGTGGCCCCCCACGGGCATCGCGCTGGTGGCCCTGCTCGTGCTGGGCCGGCGCGTGTGGCCCGGCATCCTGGTGGCGGCCCTCCTGGTCAACCTCCCCATCTCGGCGAATGCGCTGGCCGCGGGGGCCACCGCCGTGGGGAACACGGCGGCGCCGCTCCTGGCGGTGTGGCTTTTGTCCCTGGTCGGGTTCCGCTGGCAGCTGGACCGGCAGCGCGACGCGCTGGCCATCGTGTTCCTGGGGGGACTGAGCATGCTGGTGAGCGCGTCGGTGGGGACGGCCGTGCTGGTCCTGTCGGGCGAGATCTCGAGCGGACAGTTCCTCCCGGCCTGGGCGGTGTGGTGGACGGGGGACGCCATGGGGGTCCTGGTGGTGGCTCCCTTCCTGCTCAGCCTGGGGCAGTTCCGGACCTCGAGCCGGTGGACGTGGTCGCAGTGGGCCGAGGTGGCCACGCTGGTGGCACTGGTGGCGGCGGCGTCCATCGTCATCACCAACACGCACCTCCGCCTGCTGTTCCTGATCGTCCCGCTGCTGGGGTGGACGGCGTGGCGCTGCCAGCTGCTGGGGGCAGCCCCGGCTGCCCTGCTCGTTGTGGGATCGGCGGCGTGGGCGGCCGCGCACGGCTCCGGCCCGTTCACCCAGGGCACCCTGTTCGCGCGGATGCTGACCCTCCAGGCGTTCAACGCGACGGCCGCGCTCACCTCACTGTTCTTCGCCGCGGTGGTGACCGAGCGGCTCCGGGCCCGGGAGGCGCTGGAGCGGGGGGCGGCCGAGCTGGAAGCCCGGGTCGAGGACCGGACCGCCGAGCTGTCCTCGGCCAACGAGCGGCTGACCCGGGAGATCGCCGAGCGGGAGTCGGTGGAGGGGCGGCTCCGCCAGCGGGAACGGCAGCTGGCCGAGGCCCAGCGGGTCGCCCACGTCGGGAGCTGGGAGTGGCTGGTCCCCGACAACACGGTGTTCTGGTCCGACGAGATGTACCGCATCCACGGGCATCGCCCCCAGTCCTTCCCGGTGACGTTCGAGCGGGCCATGGCCCAGGTGGTGGAGGAGGACGCCGCCAGGATCCGGGCGAATGTCGAAGCCGTCCTGCGGGCCGCGAAGCAGGGCGACCGGCCCGGCAGCGAGTACCGGATCGTTCGGCCCGACGGCGTCGAGCGGGTCCTGCTCGGGAGGTCGAGGGTCTACCTCGGGCCCTCCGGCGAGCCGGTCCGGATGGTGGGAACGGTCCAGGACGTGACCGAGAGCAGGCGCGCCGAGGCCGAGCACCGCATCGCGGAGACGCTGCAGCGCAGCCTGCTCCCGGAGCGCCTTCCCGACATCCCGGGCGTGGTGCTGGCGGCCCGCTACGCCCCGGCCGGCGCGGAGATGCAGATCGGCGGGGACTGGTACGACGTCGTCCAGCTCCCCACCGGAAGCGTCGGCCTGGCCATCGGCGACGTGGCCGGCCACGGGCTGCGAGCCGCGTCCGTCATGGGGCAGCTGCGGATGGCCCTCCGGGCCTACGCGATGGAGGAGGAGTCTCCCGCCGCGGTGGTGGCCCGGGTCGACCAGCTGGTGCACCGGCTGGGGCTCACCCACATGGCCACTCTCGCCTACCTGGTGTTCGACCCCGACTCCGGGTCGGTCCGCTTCGCGAACGCCGGGCACCCGCCGCCGCTGGTGATCTCCGAGTCGGGTGAGGCCGCGTACGTGTCCGAGGCGCTGGCCCCGCCCCTGGGGGCCGATTTCCCTGGACGGTTCGAGGAGGGCTCGTTCGAGCTGGCCCCGGGCTCGACCGTCCTGCTGTTCACGGACGGGCTGGTGGAGCGGCGGGGCGGTTCCATCACCGACGGGCTGGCCCGGCTGGCGGCCGAGGCGGCCCGCGGGGCGGACGACCTGGACGCCCTGTGCGACCGCCTGCTGGAGGCCTTGGTGGGGGGCCACGCCGAGGACGACGTCGCGCTGGTGGCGATGCGATCCGTGCCCCTGGCGGGCGAGCTGCACCTTCGCCTGGCCGCGGAGCCCCACGTCCTGGCGCCGCTGCGGCGGACCCTGCGCCGGTGGTTTCGGGAAACGGAGGCGACGCCCGACGAGACCAACGAGATCCTGGTGGCCTGCGGGGAGGCCTGCACGAACGCCATCCAGCACGCCTACGGGGCGGGGGAGGGCGTCGTGGAGGTGGAGCTGTCGTGCGCCGACGGCACGGTGCAGGTCGTGGTGCGGGACCATGGGCGGTGGCGGCCGCCCGGCCGGCCCGGCGGAGGTCGGGGGCTTCCGTTGATGCGCGGGTTCATGGATGCCGTCGACGTCGACACGGGATCCGGGGGAACCGTGATCCGGCTGCGGAGGCGGTTGGGCGGGGCCGCGGGGACGTGACCGAGCTGGCCCGCGTCGAAGCCGAGCAGCGTGGATCGGCCTGTCTGGTTCGGGCCCACGGGGAGGTCGACATCTCCAACGCCCAGGAGCTGCTGGCCGCCATCGAGAGCGCCATGCCGAACGGAGCCCACCAGCTGGTCCTGGACCTCACGGACGTTTCGTACCTGGACAGCGCGGGCGTTTCGCTGGTCCTTCGCCTGGCCCGGCGCCTGAAGGGTCGACGACAGGAGGTGTCCGTGGTGGCCCCGGAGGGAAGCTCGGTGCGGGCCGTCCTGGAGGTGGCCGGCGTGCCGAAGGTCGTGCCGGTGCTCGAGCGCCCCGCCGGCGACTCGCGGTAGCTAGCCCGGCTCGGCCTCGTGGCCGGGAGCCGTCCGCATCAGCCCCTCGTAGGCGTGGAGCACTGTCAGCCGTCCGGTCACGATGCCCTCGATCCGCGAGCAGATCGGGAGGTCCACCCCGCCGTGCTTCTCGGCCAGCTCCATGACCAGCGAGGCCGTCTTCACGCCTTCGGCCACCATGGTCATCTCGCCCAGGATCTCGTCGAGCGGGCGGCCCTTCCCCAGCTGCTCGCCCACGTGGCGGTTCCGACTGTGCTTGCTGATGCAGGTGACCATGAGGTCGCCCATCCCGGCCAGCCCGGCGAAGGTGTGGGGCTCACCGCCCATGGCCAGGCCGAGGCGGGTCAGCTCCGCCAGGCCCCGGGTGATCACCATGGCCCGGGTGTTGTCGCCGACCCCCAGGCCCTCGGCGATGCCCGCGGCGATGGCGATGACGTTCTTCAGGGCCCCGCCCACCTCGCAGCCGATCACGTCGTGGTGCGTGTAGATGCGGAACAGCCCCCGGCGCAGCACGCCCTGGAGCGCGGCCGCCACGGACAGGTCGTCGGTGGCGATCACGCTGGCCGCGGCGAACCCGGCCATGATCTCCTTGGCGATGTTCGGCCCGGTCAGCGCTGCGGCCGGCCGGCCCGGCAGGACGTCCTTGATGATCTCGGTCATCCGCAGGAGCGAGCCGCGCTCGAACCCCTTGGTCAGGCTGACCACCGGGACCCAGGGGCGGATGTGCGGCGCGGCCTGCTCGAGCACCTCGCGGAACCCGTGGGAGGGGATCCCGACCACCAGGACGTCGGCGTCGGCCACGGCCTCCTCCAGGTCGCTGGTCCCGCGCAGCGACTCCGGGAGGTCGAACCCGTCCAGGTAGCGCGAGTTCCGGTGCTTGTCGTTGATCTCGCGGGCGGCGTCCTCGCTGCGCGCCCACAGCGTCGTGGGGTTCCGCTTGATGGCGATGGTGGCCACGGTGGTCCCCCACGACCCCGCCCCCAGCACGGTGACCTTCACGGGCCGAACGCTACCATCCGGTCGGGGCCGGCGAGGCTTCCGCGGCGGCGGCTACTCGGTACGGCGGAACTGCCAGATCCCGGCCCCCAGGAAGGCCAGGCCCACCAGGGCGACCAGGGCCAGCTCCAGCAGGGTGGGGACGTGCCAGCTGCCCCAGGTCACGCCGGGACTCAGCTTGCCGCTCACGAACGCGGGAAGCGAGAGGTGCGCGAACACGGCCCGGCGCATGGGGTCCACCACGTAGGTGAGCGGGTCGATGCGGGTCAGCACGTGCAGCCAGGCCGGCAGGTTCGAAAGCGGGTACAGCGCGCCGGACAGGAAGAACATGGGCAGCAGGAACACCTGGGTCAGCGCGAAGAAGGTCTGGATGTTCTTCATCCGCGCCGCGACCATCACCCCGAGCGCGGTGAGGGTGAACGACAGCAGGAGCAGCTCGGCCACCAGGGTCAGCATCAGCAACGGCGAGTAGGGGACGCCCACCAGCCCGGCCAGGGCCAGCACGATGAGGCCCTGGAGCGTGGCCACGGTGGCCCCGCCCACGCACTTGCCGACCACGATGGCGCTGCGGCGGACCGGCGCCACCAGCATCTCCCGGAGGAAGCCGAACTCCCGGTCCCACACGATCGACCCCGCCGAGAACAGCGCGGTGAACATGGTGGACATGGCCACCACGCCGGGGAACATGAACGTGCGCAGGTTGAGGCCACCGGTCCCCCCGGCCACCAGGGTCGACAGCCCCGTTCCCAGGACGAACAGGAACAGCACCGGCTGCAACAGCGACGAGATGATCCGGGGCCGGTCCTGGAAGAACCGGATCAGTTCCCGGTACCACACCACCTTGATGGCGCGGGCGTCGCTCTGGAGCGACGTCACCGGCCTGCGCACGGGGGCGACGGCCGGACGGGAAGCGGTGTCGGTGGCCATGGTCCTCTCGCTCATCTCCCTCGCCGGAACGCGGCCACGATCTGCCGGAGCGGGTTCGCCGCCTCGGCGTCGCGGATGGTCCGGCCCGTGTAGGCCATGAACACGTCGTCCAGCGTGGGCCGGGCCACGCTGACCGACCGGATGGGCACGCCCAGCTCGGCGAACAGCCGCGGCACGAACTGCTCGCCGGCCGGCACCGAGAACGTCACCGCGCCGTCGTGGACCGCGGCCTCCACGTCGAACCGTTCCTGCAGCGCGGCGATGGCGGCGTGGTCGTCCTCGGTCTGGATCTGGACCCGGTCCTTGCCCACGCTCGCCTTGAGCGCCTCGGGCGTGTCCAGGGCCACGATCTTCCCGTGGTCGATGATGGCGATCCGGTCGCAGTACTCGGCCTCGTCCATGTAGTGCGTGGTGAAGAAGATGGTGACGTCCTCCCGGCTCCGGAGCTCCCGGATGTAGTCCCAGATCGAGGCCCGGGTCTGGGGATCGAGGCCGATGGTGGGCTCGTCCAGGAACAGCACGTGCGGGGCGTGCAGCAGGCCGCGGGCGATCTCCAGGCGCCGCATCATCCCGCCGGAGAAGGTCTGCACCCGGCTGTCCTTCCGGTCCCACAGGTCCACCATGTCCAGGACCTCGCGCATCCGGGGCGCCACCTCCGGGCGGGGCATGCCGTACAGCTCGGCGTGGAACCGCAGGTTCATCTCAGCGGACAGGTAGCCATCGAGCGTGGTGTCCTGGAACACCAGCCCGATCATCTGCCGGACCTGGTCGCGCTGGGTGACCACGTCGTAGCCGGCCACGGTGGCAGCGCCCGCCGTGGGGCGGGCCAGCGTGCACAGCATGTTGATGGTGGTGGTCTTCCCCGCGCCGTTCGGGCCGAGGAAGCCGAACAGCTCCCCCCGGCGGACCTCGAAGTCCACGCCCGCCACGGCCTCGATCTCCCCGTAGCGCTTCACCAGGCCGCGCACGGAGATGGTCGCCTCCTGCCCGTTGGAAGCGACCCGCGCGTCCGCGGTCGTGCCGCTCATGCCGTCGTGGTGTCCGGGCTCGGGGCCTCGTCCTGGGCCAGCAGCCGGTACAGGCTCCGGCGGGCCTCGGCCAGGATCTCCCTGGCCCGGGCGACCTGTTGTGGGTTCCCCATCCGCATCACCTGCATCACCGCGGCGACGACGCCCATGCCTTCTTCGCGGATCCCGGCGAACGGCTCCGCGTCCACGCCAGCTTCCCACGGCCGGGGCTCGTCTGCCCGGCGCTCCACCTCGGCCCGTCCGGCATCCGTCAGCTGGAACACCCTCCGCCCCTCGGACTCCGTGCTCTGGACGAGCCCCTCGTCGTCCAACTGCTGGAGGGTGGGGTAGATGGAACCCGGACTGGGCTGCCACATCCCGCCGCTTCGCTCGGTGAGCTCCTGGATCACCTGGTAGCCGTGCATGGGCCGCTCCGCCAGCAGGAACAGGATCGCGCTTCGAACGTCCCCTCGTCCCGCCCGGGAGCCTGGGCCGGGGAACTGCCACGGCGGCCCGCCGTGGGCGCCCCATGGCCCGAAGCCGTGACCGAATCCGAAACGTCCACCACGATGACGGTGCATGGCCAGCTCCTCTCCGGTGCGCGCCCCCGAGACTCGGGGACCGATCACGATAGAGCAACGATATATCGCCGATGCCTCGAACGTCAAGCCGCAACTCACTTGGACGGACGTGCGTCGTACACTTCGGGCGTGCCGATCTACGAGTACCGGTGCTCCGGGTGCGGCACCCGGTTCGAGCAGCTGCAGAACGTGGCCGGCGCCGTCGGGCCTGCCTGCCCCCAGTGCGGCTCTCCGCACGTGGCCAAGCTGATCTCGATGATCGGCGGCCTGGGGTCCTCCCCGTCCGGGCCCCGCCCCGCCGCCGGCGGTGGCTGCGGGTGCGGCGGGGCCTGCGCCTGCGGCCGCTGACCCCAGCCTTCATTCGACCGGTCTCGACCCCCCGCCCGGAATCTCCGCACCCGGCAAGAATCCGCAGGTAGATCAGCGTTTCGGGCCCTCGTCCGTGGGTATCAGTTGGCCGGACCTCGCTCGGGGTCCGGCTCGGCCCGACCGGTCGCCATCGAGCGGCGGGGGCGGTCCGGGTCATCGGCAGGGGCGAAGGAGGGGAACCACATGCTCGCGAAGTTGCACGACGGCCTCGCGCTGCGCCGGGTACGCCGGTCGCACCGGGGCCGCACCGTCGGCCTGGTGGCCGGCCTTGCGCTGGTGATGGCCGCGGCGCTGCCCGGTTCCGGCGTGCACGCCGCCACCACCGGCCCGAAGTTCGCGCCGGCCGTGGTGCTGCCGGGCGGACAGGGAGGCGAGCCGTCGCTCGCCATCGACACGTCGCCCACCAGCGGCCGGAACTACATCTACGTCTCGGCCATCGGCGACGCGAACGGGCCGCTGGAGTGGCATTCCTACGACAACGGGGCCACGTTCTCGGACCCGGTCCCGTTCGACCTCAACGGCCCGCTGCGGGGCGGGGACTCCGACATCGTGGTCAACAGCGACGGCACCGTGATCGCCGTGGACCTCAACGTCTCGCACGCGTCCGTCCAGCTCTCCACGGACCACGGCCAGACGTTCAACGACGGTACGCTCACCGCGCCGGAGGACGACCGGCCGTGGGTCACGGCGGACGGCTCCAACGTGTACGTCGCCTACCACGACTTCGTGGCCGAGGACCCCGTGGTGTGCTTCTCCACGGACGGCGGGAACACCTTCCCGACCTGCAACCAGGTGTTCGGGGCCGGCGGCTCGCCGTCGAACTGCGCGGAGAACACCGTCCCGTCCCGGCCCCTGTCCATCGACCCGAGCGACGGGTCCCTGAACTTCCTGTACTCCTGCTCCACGGCTGCGGAGAACGTGGCACACCCGCCGTACGGGCCGCTGCACGACTACTACCTGGCCCAGTCCACCGACGGGGGGACCACCTGGACCTCGTACCAGGTGTTCGTCGCCGACACCAGCGGTGGGAAGACGCCGAACTACGCGAACATCTTCGGGACGCTGGCCATCGACTCGGCGGGGAACTACTACGCGCTGATGGCCGGGACCGCCGATGACAACGATCCCGCGGCGAACCCGTACCACGTGTATCTGATCGTCTCCCAGGACCACGGGCACACGTGGAGCGCTCCCCTCCAGGTGGACCACGACCGCAACGGCGCCGGGACCCACGTGCTGCCGCACATGGCGGTGACCCGGCCGGGGAACGTGGACATCGTGTGGTACGGGACCACCGCGACCGGTGAGCCCAACGGCGTGTGCGGCACGATCACCAACCAGCAGCCGTGCACCGACGGGTTCCCCGACTACACGGACCCCAACGCTCCCGCGTGGCACGTGTATCTGGCCCAGACCCGGACCGCGCTGCGACCCACCCCCGCGTTCCGCCAGGTCCTGGTGGACAGGGCGGTCAACCACTACGGGCGGATCTGCACGAACGGGATCGTGTGCGGCTCGTCAGACCGTTCGTTGCTGGACTTCATCAGCGTGGGCGTGGACTGCAACGGCCTGGCCCACGTGGCCTACGGCTCGAACACCAAGACTCAGGCGGCGAACGGCCAGACGTTCGTGCGGGTGGCCAGCCAGGTCGGCGGGACGACCATCGCCACGCCGGTCGCGTGCGACACTCCGGTCGCGCGGGCAGGCGGGTAACGCGGAGCTCGGTGGAGCGGGCGGGCGCTAGGGCGCCCGCCCGCGGCCGGACAGCACCGCGCGCTCCAGCTCGGTGAGGTTCCACACGGCCACCACGGCGTACAGGTCGCCGCCGACGTGCTTGAGCAGCGCGGGGTCCTCGGGCGGGAGCTGCTGCCAGGTCACGTCCCACAGGATGTGGTGGCCGGCCAGCGAGCCCCCGGGCCGGAGGGGAGGCGGGACCATCGGCACCATCCCCGCGAAGGTCTGCCACCGGACCCGCGGTCGGGCCGGCAGGGTTCCCGCCGGGAGCCGGACCCGGCGGCGTTCGTCCCTCGTCAGCGAGACCCGGTCCATGCGGAACGCGACGGAGCCGTCGTAGGCGACGCCCTCGGTGTAGCACCACCGGGCGTCCGCCCGGCACACCGCCAGCCGGGGGAGACCGCGCTCGTCCACGCCGCCGGCACGGATGGCTGCCTGCAGCGAGATGACCTGCTGCCCCCGGGCCAGAGCCCGGTAGCCGCGGAGGATCTCCCGGTCCTCCCTGGTCCGCCCCTGCTTCACGGCGAGCCGGTACTGGAGGTAGGCCCGCCTGGCCTGCGCCGGGTCCATCTTGATCGTGTGGAACTCCACGCCTCACCTCCGCCCAGGGTGTGGGGCATCCGGCCGATGCCGAATGTCCCCCGTCCGGCCCTTCCTACTCCCCGGACGGTGGACAGCGCAATTGGACCTTCGGCCTAGCGGCGCCCATCCGCTGGCACGAGGTCGAGCCTGGAGGGCCTCGGCTAGCGGGTGCTCGCCACGCTTGGACCGGCCGTGGCGTGGGTAAGCCTCCGCTGCCGGGGAAGGGAGGTGCGAATGGGCACGAGGTACGGGTTCACGTTCGTGGTGCTGGGCCGGTATCCCGCCAGGATCAAGGGGAACCAGCCCGCCCTGACCGTCAACCTGCTCGCCGGAACCGAGGACCATGCCACCTACTGCGGCACGCTCACCATGAGCGAGGACGAGTGGGACGCCTTCTTCTGGGCTCTCCAGGAGGGCCTGGGCGACCGGGTCCGGGTGGTGGACCAGGCCCTGGAGACGGAGGACGAGAAGGAGCGACGCCGGGAAGCGATCTAGGGTTCCCGGTTCCTCGATTCCGCGGTCCGTTCGGGCCGGTTGCCGCCGCCACCGGGAGCATCGCGGGTTCCCCACCACGGATAGCGCCTGGCCAGCCGCCGCCTGCGGATGCGACGGCGCCTGCGACGGACCCAGCTCCTGACGGACAGGATGAACCTCCCGCGGTGCCCCCACGGACCATTCGCCGTCGAGGGACCGAGGGATGGGGCGGTTGGACTGGCTAGCCGGAGGGGAAGCCGCTGGGCGTCTGGAGCAGGGTCACCTGGTCCACCTTCCATCCCGAGGACGTGTGGACCATCTCCACGTCGATCCGCAGGATCTCCAGGTGGGCCGCGGTCTTGGCGTTCGACAGGGTCTCGTCGACCACGCCAAACGCCTCGGCGGTGTCGCCGGACACCGACTCCACGAACACCGACTGGACGTGGCCCACGGAGACGGCGTTCGCGGCTCGCAGCGCGGCCACGGTCCCCGCGTCGAAGAACTGGGAGACCTGGTTGGCGAAGTCCCCGATCGCGTAGGAGCGGATGTTCGCCACGTCGCGGTCGATGGTCGGCCCGCCGAAGTTGGTCAGGGCCTGGAGGAACTGGGTGGCCACGGAGGCGACCTCCGTCCTGGCCCGCTCCTGCTGTTTCGCTCCGTGCCAGGCCAGCACGAAGACCGTGGTGGACGCGGCCAGCAGGACCACCAGGACCCACGGGAGCACCGAGCGCACGCGCCGGCGAGCGGCCTTCCCGGGCGGGGGAGACGTGTCCTCGGGCGGCGCAGACGTCGCGTCGTCGGGCAGCGGTTCCTCGTCGTCGGCGATCCGGGGCTCCATGGTTCGCGGCCTCATGTCGACGTCCCTCAGTGGCCGGGGTGGAGTGTAGACCCGGGCGCGAGATACACGGGCTGGGGCTGGGTGCCGGGACCGACGCCCTGGCCGTACCGGTTGCTGCAGCTGTCCGCGGCGTAGACGTCGGGCGGCGGCCGCTTCGGGTTGTATGCGTCGGCGGGGGGCTCCGTGTGGGGGAGGAGCTGGACCCGGAACCAGTCGATCCCGTCCTTGCCCTTCTGCACGGCGATCCACACGGCGTCGAAGAAGAAGTGGTTGAGGTCGAGGGTGCCGATCAGGTTCTGGAGGTTGTCCGGCTGGGCCAGCACCTCGTTCACGTGCCCGAAGTCTGAGATCAGGCAGGCCAGGTTGGGCTTCTCCGAGGAGATCAGCGCGTTGGCCACCTCGGCGAACCGGGCCCCGTTCTCCGACAGCTTCACCAGCGCGTAGCGGTTGTCCCGCAGGAGGTCCGCGAGCAGGGCCGTCTGGTGGAGGTCGTCGGCGAACGTCTTGGCGTTGGCGGCGAACACCCCGGTCACCTTGGGCCCCTGGCGGATCAGGTCCGTGAGCTGGGCCCGGATCTGGAGCAGGCGGGCGGGCAGGTCCCCGGTGGTCTCGGACAGCGACGCCAGGTCGTCCGCCCGCCCATTGACGGCCAGGGCCAGCTGGTGGACCAGCGACCCGATGTCGTGCGACGGGATGGCGTGCAGGACCCGGGCCAGGACGGCGATGGTCCGCTCCGCGTCGGGCGGCCCCCGGGTGTCGCCGAGCCCCAGGTGCGCGCCGTCGGGAAGCGCCGGCCCGGTCCCCGGCGTCAGGTTCAGCGTGAGGTCCCCGATCGGGCTCCGCCGATCGATCTCCGCGGTGGTTCCCTGAGGGACCGTGATCCCCGGTTCCAGGTTGACGGTGACCTGCGCGATGCCCCGGTCGGTCAGCACCACGTTGGAGACCGCGCCGACCGGCACGCCGCGCATGGTCACGTCGTTGCGCGAGGCGATCCCCGACGCGTTCTCGAAGTCGAGCACCAGGGACCGGCCCCCGCTCCGCTGGATGACCAGGCCGGCCCCCATCCACACCAGCAGCGCGGCCAGGGCCAGGAACACGCCCAGGTTGATCAGGATCCGCTTGGTGATCATGGCGACGGCTGGGGGGTCGTGGTGGATCCCGGCGCCGGCGGGTTGCAGGTCCGGGCCGGGTCGCTCGGGTCATCGTTCAGCCCGCAGATCACGAAGTCCTGGAGCACCTGGTTGAAGTCGTAGTAGTCGACCAGCTGGGTGTTGCGGTTGTGGAGCGGCGCGTACCGGAGCAGCCCCTCGATGGAGGCCTGCTGATCCTTCAGCACGCCCAGGATCACCCGCATCTGGGAGAAGAACCGGCTCATCTGGTCGAAGTGGGCGTGCATCAGGCTGCTGGCGCCGACGGACAGCCGGTTCAGCGCCTTGATGGCGGCCCGCAGCCGCCCGCTCTCTTCGCGGAGGACCCGCAGGGCCCGCTCGCTGTTCTGCAGGGACTTCGCCTGCGCCCCCAGGTGCGGGACCAGGGACAGGTTCAGCTGGTTGACCGAGGCCACGATGGACTGGATGGTCCCGGTCTCCTTCGCGTACGCGCCCACGATCTGGTCGAAGTTGTCCAGCAACGTCCGGAGGTCGCTGCCGCTGTGGCCGAACCCCTTGTAGCCCTCGTCCACCAGGGTGGCGATCTGGCTGGCCGCGATGGGGGCCAGCAACCCGGAGCCCGACGACACCAGGTCCTCGAGGTCGGGCCGGACAGAGGTGTTCTGGATGCGGTCGCCCGTCTGGAGCAGGGGCGCGCCGGTCGGCAGGTTCGACGGCGGGACCAGGTCCACGATCCGCTCGCCCAGGAGGCTGGTGCTCCGGACCCGGGCCGTCACGTCCCGCGGCACCTTGGCCTGCGGGTCGATCGACAGCGTGACCAGAGCCTGGTCGTCGTGGGCCAGCGAGATGCCGGTGACCTTGCCCACCGGGACGTCTGCCATCATTACCGGCGCCCCGGTGACCAGGCTCCCCACGTCGCTGAACTGGGCGGACGCGGTGATCATGTGGTTCGAGCCGCCGCACGCCGCCAGGGACAGGGCCAGCGCTGACACCACCACCATCCCGGCCAGCCGCCGCGGGCTCACAGCGAGCCCGCCGCGGCGTCCGGGTTGCCCACCGTCTCGTCCAGCAGCTTCTTCATCAGGAGGTACACGGTCGTCCCGCTCGATTTGGCCTGGGACTTCATGGCCGTGTGGACCTTGGGGGAGGCGTTGACTGCCCGGGTGAGCGCCCGGGCCACCGAGGCCTGGTAGGAGGCGCTTCCCCTCTGCGGCGCCCTGGCCGACGTGGCGGTGGCCGTGCCCGGGCCGCCCCCGCCGCCGCCACCACCCCCGCCACCGCAGCCGGCCGGCTGGAAGCAGAACAGCGAGGGGACGGCCTGCGACCAGTACCCCATGGTCCCGCACTGCTGGTCGCCGTTGGCCAGACACAGTTCGGCCAGCCGCTGCTGGAGCCGCAGCAGGATCAGCGCGCCCAGCTCCTGTCCCTGGTTGCCGAGCCGGAGCCACGCGTGGTCGTAGTCCACCGCCCGGGTGGCCGCCTGGAACAGCAGTACCGCCCAGTGCCCGGTCTCGGCCAGCTGGTTCACGTTCTTGGAGAGGGTCCGCCCCGTCCGGGTCAGCGACTCCACGTCCTGGTGCAGGGTGTTCTTGTGGGCGATCAGCAGCGAGGCCAGCTGCACCGCGGCGTCGTTCAGGCCCTGGATGGTCCCCTCCAGCGCGGCCCGGTTCGCGTTCAGCGTCCCGGTCACCGCGTTGTAGGACTGGATCAGCGTCCGGATGGCCTTCTGACGGGTGGCCAGGGCGTCGGTCAGCTTGTCCAGCTGGACGAACAGGGCGGCCAGGTCGTTGCGCTTGGCCGACAGCGTCCGCATGAGCTCCGAGCCGAACTGGATCAGTCCGTTCAGGCGGGTCCCGTTGCCCTGTAGCATCTTCGACGCGTTCTCCACGAACTGCGTGACGGTGTTCGGGTCCAGCGCGCCCATGTAGTTCTGCAGTGACTGCAGGAGCTCGTCCGGCTCGGAGGGGACGGCCGTCCGCGACAGCGGGATGGTCGCTCCGGACGGCAGCGTCGGACCGCTCGTGTACGCCGGGAACAGCTGGATGTACCGCTCACCCAGCAGGGACATGGGGACGATGGCGGCCTTCACGTCGGAGGGGATCTGGATGCTGGGGTCGTCCACCCGGAACGTCACCAGGACGCCGTTGCCCACGTTCACGGTGCTCAGGACCTCGCCGACGTTCACTCCAAGGACGCGGACGTGGGCCGCCGGGAACAGCTGGATGGTCCGGCTGAACTCGGCCTTGTACACGCGGCCACCACCACCGCCGCCCGAGCAGCCGGCCAGCAGGATGCCGCCGATCACTGTCAGGGCCACCACCCGCGTGAACGACCCCACGCGCCTCATTGCTGCGGCCCTCCCTTCGCGGACGTGGTGCTCCCGCTGCTGGAGCCCGAGCCCGCCAGCGCCGAGTCGACCATGTCACCCACGTTGCCCCCCAGCGAGGACGAGGACGACGAGGAGTCCGGCGCCGCCAGGCCCGGCAGGCTGGGCGTGGGAAGCGGTGGCACAGTCGGGCTCGGGAGCGGCGGGACCGTGGTCGGAACGGGCAGCGCCCGGCAGCGTGGTCGGGATCGGCAGCGGCGGCAGCGTGGTCGGGACCGGCAGGGGCAGCCCGTTGCCGCTCCCCACCCCGGGCAGCCCCGGCAAGCCGGGGAGCCCGGGCAGGCCGGACAACCCCGGGATCGCGGTGATCGGGGCGGTCCCCTGGCAGCTCGAGCCCAGGATGGTGTCGATCAGCTGGTCCACCGCGCCGCACGTCCCGAGCAGGGCGTCGACCCCCAGCGGCCCCAGGGACTGCACGAAGATGTTGGCCCACCGGTTCGGCACGTTCTGCGAGAAGCCGACGCTGGAGTATCCCTGGACGGACTGGTCCAGGTAGTCGATGGTCGCGGCCAGGTCCACCTGGTGCTGGTCCAGCACCTGGAGGTCCTCGTGCAGCGACGCCAGGGTCGAGTCCAGCACCTTCCGGTTCCGCTTCACCAGGTCCGCCGTGTCGTGGGAGGCGGCGTCGGTGGCCTGGAGCAGGGTGGCGATGGCCTTCTGGCGCTGGGCCAGGTTGGTGAGGACCGGGTTCAGGTTGTCGATCAGCGACACGATGGTCCCGCTCTTGTCGCCGAGGGTCGTGGACAGCGACCGCAGCGAGTCGATGAGGTGGGACAGCTGGGCCCGGCGCTCGTCCACGGCCTGGGCCACGCTGGCCAGTCCCGTCACCAGCTGGCGGACCTGCGTGGTCTTCCCGGCCGTGATGCTGCTGACCTCGCGCATCAGCTCGTTCAGCGCGTTGGCGTTGGACCGGTTCATCAGGTTCACGGAGATGTCGTTCAGCTCGTTGATGCTGATAGGGGTGGTGGTCCGGGACTCCGGGATGACCGACCCGTCCTTCAGCGCCCCGCCGCCCGGCCCGCCGATGAGGTTCACGGACTCCCGTCCCAGCAGGGTCTCGATCACCACCTCGGCGCGGGTGTCGGACGGAAGCTCGATGCCGTTGTTGACCGCGAGGTCCATGGCCACCCGGCCGCCCTGGATCTCCAGGCCCTTCACGACGCCCGCCGGGAGGCCCGCCACGGTGACCTTGTCCCCGGGGGTGATCCCGGCCGCGTCGGAGAAGTACGCGGTGACATGGTAGGTGTGCGCGAACACCCCGCCGGTCAGCAGCAGGGCGAACGCCGAGCCGCCGAACAGGGCCGACAGCCCGAGGACGCCGATGATGCGGTGGCTCCGCTCCAGGAACGACTTCGTGAAGAACCCGCGAATGCTAGCCACCGCCGCCTCCCGTTCCCGGGACCGGTGGAAGGCTGGGCAGGGCGGTCGGCACGCCGCCCGGCAGGGCCGACGCCGCCCGAGGTGCTGCCGGGCAGACCCAGCGACCCGGTCAGGCCGCCCCGCGCCGACGAGATCAGGCTGCCCAGGTCGCCGAACCCCACCGTGGGAAGGGCCAGGGGCCCGATCTGGCTGCCGATCTTGTTGGTGCCGTTGTTCCCGGGCGTCCCGCAGGTGAACGGCGGGATGGGCTGCTGGTTCCGCTCCTGGGGGGTCTCGGCCAGGCTGGCGATGGTATTCCCGTTGTTGTCCTTCAGCATGAACTCGACCACGCGCACGTTGAACCACTGCCCCCAGCTGGTGGTCTGGAAGTAGGGGGCCACCCCGGCCGGCAGGGAGCACAGCGTGGTGGCCAGGTTGGCCTTGTCGTGGGCCAGGAACGACGTGACAGCATCGAGGTCCGCCAGGTCGGTGTCGATGTTGCCCTTGTTCTGCACGAGCAGCTTGTCCAGCTGCTGCTGCACATCGGTGAAGTTGGTGATCAGGGAGTCGATGTCCCCGGTCATGGTGTCCAGGCGTCCGCCCAGGTGGTCGAGGTCGTCCAGGATCCCGCGCAGCGCCTTGCCCTGGTTGGCGTAGGTCGAGATGACGCTGTTCGAGGAGCCCACCAGGGTCTGGATCTGCTTGTCCATCCCCGCCAGCCGGCTGGCCAGCACGGCGCCGTTGTCGAGGAGGGCCCGGACGTTCCCCTCGTTGCCGGCCAGGGCGGTGTTGACGGCGTCCACGAACGCATTGGCCTTGGCCGGGTCGATGGCCCGCAGGATCGGCCCCAGCTCGTTCAGCAGCTGGTCCAGGTCGCCGGCGTTCTCGGTGTGGGACAGCGGGATGGTGTCGCCGTCGCGCAGCGGGGCGCCCTGGCCACTCCCCGGGTACAGGTACAGGTAGCGCTGGCCCAGCACGTTCCGCCACCGGATGGCCGCCACGGTGTCCTGCGTCAGCTTGACCGAGTCGTCCACGTTGAACTGCACCACGGCGTCCCCATGGTCGATGGAGGCGCTGGACACCCGGCCAACGTCCACCCCCGCCAGCTTCACGGAGTCGCCCTTGAACACTCCGGCGGCGTTGGAGAACACCGCGTTCAGCGTGTACGTGTGCTCGAAGATCTGGAGGTTCCCGATCTTCACCGCCAGCCACACGGTGAACACGGCGGAGACCGCCATGAAGGCCAGGACCTTCATGAGGGTGGACTTCTTGAACCGGATGACCCTGGCCATCACGCGCCCCCGTTGCAGATGGGGACCTGTCCCCGGATGTCCAGGGGCAGCGCCTCGCACAGCTGGGCCTGCCCTTCGGTGTTGCTGTCACCGCCGATGAAGTCGGTGAACCCGGCGGCGCCGCTGCCGTCGCCAACCTGGATGGGATCCCCGCCCAGCTTCTGCACGTAGTGGTACAGGCCCGCGATCAGGCTCCGCAGGCCGTCCGGGCGGGCGGCGATGGCTCCCAGCACCGTGTCGCCGTTGTCGATCAGCCGGTCCCAGTCCGACCTGTTCAGGATGAACAGGTCGGCCAGGTTGTTGGAGAAGGGCACCAGGGCCCGCAGGGCCCGGTCCAGGTCCTTCTGGGCCTGGGGCGAGGCGTACACGGGGACGCCCTGGTTGATGGCGTCGGCCAGGTTGTTCAGGTCCACTCCGCTGTTGCGCAGGGCCCCGAAGATGACCTTAAAGTCGTGCAGGGCCCGGAGCTGGGAATCGAGGGTCCCGGCGAAGATCGTGGACAGCTGGGCGTTCACCCGCAGGCTCCGGGCCACGTCCACCCCGTGCCCGGCCGACGCGTGGGCCAGGGTCCCCACCACCGTGGCCAGGTCGTTCGGGCGGATTGCGTCAAGCACCGACACGCCGTCGGCCAGCACGTCCTCGAGCTCCGGGCCGACGTGGGTGGACTGGATGTGCGCGCCGTCGGTCAGGAACGGCGCCCCGTAGTGGTCGAACCGGAGGTCGACGTACTTCGCCCCCAACAGCGTCTTCAGGTCCACGAACGCCGTGGCCGAGGAGGGCACCTTGTACTGCTTGTCCATCTGCAGGGTCAGGTGGACGGTGCGCTGCCGCAGCTGGATGCTCTGGATCTTCCCGACCACCACCCCGCGCATCCGCACGTCGGAACCGGTCGTGAGCAGCTGGCTGGCCTTGGGCAGGTCGAGCGAGAGTGTGTAGTAGGGGCGGAAGCCGCCGTACGCCCACTTGATCCCCAGGAATGCCGCCGCTGCCACCAGCGCGATCACCAGGGGCCCGGTGATCACGGCCGGGATGTGGCGCTTCCTGGGGACCGGGGCCAGGTCCTTGGGCGTCTCGAGCTTGCGAAGCCGAGCCGGGGCCGGCTTCTGGTCCGGTCGCTGGCGGGAGCGGGGTCGGAGCGTGATCATCCCGCGATCCTCACGGTGTCGCCGCCGCCCCAGAAGATGAGCGACAGGAACAGGTTCACGATCACCACGGCCACGATCGAGGCGCGGATGGCCCGTCCCGAGGCCACGCCCACCCCGGCCGGCCCGCCCGAGGCGTTGTAGCCGTAGTAGCAGTGGACCAGGGTCACCATGATGGCGAAGATCACCGCCTTGATCAGGCTGTAGAAGATGTCGATGGGCGGCAGGAACAGGTGGAAGTAGTGTCAGTACACGCCGCCCGACAGCGCGAACAGCTTGGTCACGATGGCCGCCGTGGCCAGGTACGAGGAGAACAGCGCCGCCAGGTACAGCGGGACGATGGTGATGATGGCCGCCCAGATCCGGGTCCCCACCATGTACACCAGCGAGTCCACGGCCATGACCTCGAGGGCGTCGATCTCGTCGGAGATCCGGGCCGCGCCCAGCTCGGCGGTGAAGGACGTGCCGACCTGGGCTGCCAGGGCCACCCCCGCCACCAGCGGGGTGATCTCGCGGGTGTTGGCCCACGAGGACACCAGCCCGGTGAAGGCCTGGGCCCCGATCTGGGACAGCCCCTGGAACCCCTCCAGGCCGACCTGGGTGCCGGTGAAGAACGACATGGCGAAGATCACGAAGAACGTGCCGGCACCCACGATCAGCGCGCCGACGCCGATGGTGATGTCCGAGACGACGCCCAGGATCATGCCCCGGTACTGCAGCGCCTGAGGCATGGACCGGAGGGCCCGCCCGTAGAACCGCAGCTGGTCCATCAGCCCGTCCAGGGGACGGGTCAGGGCCTTGTAGCTCCGGAACGCCAGGCCCGGCTGTCTCGCCCCAATCGCCCGCGTCGCCATCAGCCCACCCGCCTCATGAGAACTTCTGGGGGACGAAGTTGAAGTAGACGGCGGTGAGGATGAAGTTCAGGAAGAACAGCAGCAGGAACGTGATGACCACGGCCTGGTTCACCGCGTCGCCCACGCCCTTCGGCCCGCCCTTGGCGTAGAAGCCCTTGTAGCAGGCCACCATCCCGCCGACGAATCCGAACACCATGGCCTTGGTCAGGGCCATGAACAGGTCGGGGAGCTGGGACAGCTCGTTGAACGACTGGAAGTAGCTGGAGGTGGTGCCGTGCTGGACGACCACGGCGAAGAACCACCCGCCGGCGATCCCCGCCACCGACACGATGGCGTCGAGGAGGACCGCCACCAGCATGGCCGCCAAGATCCGGGGCATGATCAGCCGCTGGACCGGGTCGATGCCCAGGACCTCCATGGCGTCGATCTCCTCCCGGATCCGCCGGGACCCCAGGTCCGCGCACATGGCCGAGCCCCCGGCCCCCGCGATCAGCAGCGCGGTGGCCACGGGGGCCTCCTCTCGCACCACCGCCAGGACCATGGCCGCGCCCATGTGGGCCTGCGCGCCGAGCTGGGTCAGGAAGGACCCCACGTGCAGCGAGATGACCATCCCGAAGGGGATCGAGATCAGGATGATCGGGACGGTGCAGACCTTGGCCAGGAACCACACCTGGGACAGGAACTCCTCCATGGGCCACGGGCGGCTGGGGATGGAGCGCACGGCCTCCAGGCCGATGGCGAACATCCTTCCCGCCTCGTCGATCAGGCGAACGGGCTTGCCGAGCGGTCCGCGGGCGAGGCGAGTGGCCACGCGCTACGCCCCCCGTTTGAGCCCGAACGCCTCCGCGTGGCCGTTCCCATCGGCGTGGCCGTTCTCGTCGGGGGCGCCGGCCACCCGCTCGAGCTCCTCCGTCTCCTCGTACGACATCCCCGACGTTGACGTCGGCTTGGTCTGGTCGGCCTCCTCCGACATCCCGATCGGGCCCTTGGTGCTGCCGGCCAGGAACTGCCGGACCACGGGGAGGTCGGAGTTGAACATGGCTTCCTTCGTGTCGAACTGCACGAGGTTGCGCAGGTAGAGCATCCCGATGTAGTCGGCCACCCGGCGAGCGGTGGCGATGTCGTGGGTGACCACGATGAACGTGGCCTCCAGCTGGCGGTTGAGGTCCAGGATCAGCTCGTTCAGGAACGCCGTCCGCACCGGGTCCAGACCCGAGTCCGGCTCGTCGAACATGACGATCTCGGGGTCGAGCACGAGCCCCCGGGCCAGGCCGGCCCGCTTGCGCATGCCGCCCGAGATCTCGCCGGGGAGCTTCTTCTCCGCGCCCCCCAGGCCCACCATGTCGAGCTTCTCGTTGACGATCTGGCGGATCTCGGACTCGCTCTTGCGGGTGTGCTCGCGCAGGGGGAACGCGATGTTGTCGTAGATGGAGATGGACCCGAACAGCGCGCCGTCCTGGAACAGCACGCCGAACCGGCGGCGGACCTTGTACAGGTCCCGGCGGGACAGGGCGGGCAGGTTCTGGCCGGAGATCCAGATCTCCCCACGCTCCAGGTGGAGTAGACCCATGATGCACTTCAGGAAGACGCTCTTGCCCGTCCCGGACGGCCCGAGCATGAGGGTGATCTTCCCCTTCGGGATGTCACAGGTGATGTCCTCGAGGACGGTCTGCGCCCCGAATGCCTTGGTCAATCCCCGGACCGAGATCTCGGCCTCGGGGGCCTCACCCTCTCCCATTGCCCTTCCTCTCCGCGCGGGCTCGCAACGGCTTGTTTGATTCCCGGTCACGCCGAGCCGTAATCCCGATAAGCCGAAATTGGGGTGACAGAGGGTCAGTACGTGTAACGCGGTTCTGGCCGTGGGGGGGGCGAGTACCCTTGCCGCCGTGCTGGTGGAAACGGAGTGGCTGGCGGAGCACCTCGGAGACCCCGACCTGGTGGTGGCCGACATGCGATGGCGCGAGGACGGGTCGGGTCGGGCCCGCTACGAGCGGGGGCACGTCCCGGGCGCGGTGTTCCTGGACTGGGCCACCGACCTGGTGGACCCGGACCATCCCGTGGCGTTCATGCTGGCGCCCCCGGAGCGGTTCGCCGAGGTCATGGAGCGATCCGGCATCGGCGACCGGGCGGTGGTGGTGGCCTATGCGGACGCCCGCGGCTCGGGGCCGTACCGGCTGTGGTGGGCCAGCCGGGTGTACGGACACGACAACGTCCGGGTCTTGGACGGCGGCCTCGGGAAGTGGATGGCCGAGGGACGACTCCTGTCGCGGGAGCCGGCCCGGCCCGGCGCCGCCACGTGGACCCCGCGGTTCGATCCCCGGTGGGTGGCGGGCATCGAGGACGTGGCCGAGGCTGGGGAGCGCTCTGACGTCGTGGTGCTGGACTCCCGGCCGCCCGAGCAGTTCCGCGGTGAGGCCGTGTGGTTCGAGACCGGCCCGGTCCCCGCCGGCGCCGACGGCGTGGCCCGGACCCCCCGGGGCCGGATCAGGGCGGGACGGGTGCCCTGGGCGGCCAGCATCCCGGTGACGGACCTGTACCGCGAGGACGACACCCTGAAGAGCCCCCGGGAGCTCAGGGAGCTGTTCGCGAGGGTCGGCGCCGGCCCGGGGGTTCGGGCGCTCACCTACTGCGGCGTGGGGATCTCCGCTTCGGCGCTGGCGTTCGCCCTGGACCTGGCGGGGATCGAGCGGATCGCGCTGTACGATGCGTCGTGGGAGGAGTGGGGCCGGGACCCGGCTAGGCCCATCGCCCGGGGCTGATCCCCCGGAGGCGGTCCCCGGGGGTCCGTCTGCCGGCTTGGGGGGTTCGGTGAGCCCCCTGGTGGCCCCACCCCAAACCACGCCGGGCTAGGCCCTGTGACCCTCCGCTGATGGGGCTTAGGACCAAGAGCCATGCTCTTAAATCGCCCATTTGGTGATAAACATCACTAGATTGCTTGTCCGAATTAGGCCTTTTGGGTCTGGTGTCATCCCCCGCACTTGCCCTAGCGTTGCCTAACAGGCGTCGCCCGGGGGGGCGAGAGAAGGGAGCGATGGGGGGGAGACCAAACGTAACCGCCACCGTTGGCGGACGCCACCCGTAACGACGCTTAGCACCCACCGGCTCCGATGTGGAGCCTGGTCCAGCTGATTGTAGGAGGATCGAGATGCACAAGTGGCCCCTTCCCCAGACCGCGAATCCGCGTGGTCTCCGACGATTTCGTCGGCCGGTCGCGACGCTCGTGGTGGGGGTGCTCGCCGCGGCCATCGTGGCCATTCCCGCGCTGGCGCGGGCCAGCACGGCGACCCTCTCGACCGACAAGCCCGACTACTCACCCGAGCAGACCGTCCAGTTCTCCGGCTCCGGGTTCGATGCGTCCACGACCTACGCGTTCCCTGTCCTCCGGCCGGACGGGTCGATCGTCCACGGCGATGGCACGTTCACGCCTGGATGGGACCTGGTCACGTCGGACTCCTCTGGAAACCTCGCGTACTCCTACCAGCTCGACGGTATCCAGGGCAGCTACGAGGGGCGGGCCTATCCGGCAGGGTGGTCCGGTGACTGGAACGCATCTCCTGTGGCCAGCGTGACGTTCACCGATGCGACCAAGTCCGCCAACCTCGACCAGTGCGCCAACGGTCAGTTCGGGACCCCCCTCCAATGCACGGGAGCCCAGTGGCAGAACGGGAACGTGAACGCCAACCAGGCGCACTATCGAGAGGGCGACTCTCTCCCGTACCGGGTCCGTTTCACGGGGCTCGACTTCTCCGGTGGCAACAGTCACTTCCTGTCGATCTCGTTCGGCACTACCAAGGCCGGCAAGCACGCCCTCGACTACCTGACCTCCTACGATCGGACCGAGACCACGGCGGATCCGTGTTCCGGGGTCGCTGGATGCAGTTCGTTCACCACGTTCCCCATCCCGACGGACCCGGATGTCACCGCGGCGGGCGTCTCGCAAGTCCCTGGCGTGTTCACTTGTTTCGGTTGCACCATCACCCAGGTGGGTTCGCCTCCTCCAGGCCCTCCTGCTTACACACTGACCGGCACCTACGCCGGCGATAGCGACAGACACATCACGATCGACTTCACGGCGTCGGTGGCAAACCCCGTCCTCGCCTGGGGGGGGCATATCGCCTCACAGTTCGACTGGGGCACCGGGAACGGCGCGAATGGCATCCCCGGATCCCCGTACCACACGTCGCTGGACGACACGGACGTTCACGGTGGCGCCCAGGACCGCCAGCTGCAGGCTGGAGCGGTCGCGGGCCCGCCGACCATCGTCACCCAGGTCAGTGCCTCGAGCATCTCGCCCGGTGACTCCGTCACCGACACAGCCACGCTGACCGGCGGCTCGGGCGTGCCCCTGGGGACCGTGACGTTCTTCGAGTGCGGACCCGCTGCTACCCCGCCGGACTGCACGACGGGCGGGAACCAGGTGGGTAGCCCCGTCACCGTGGACGGCACCGGCCACGCGACGTCGGCTGCTTTCACGCCGGGGACGGCCTCCTCGAACAACGGGTACTACTGCTTCCGGGCCGAGTACACGCCGGACCCGTCGGTCTTCTACTCAATCGGCAAGGAGACCAACACCACCACCGAGTGCTTCCAGCAGGTGGCGGTGGGCGTCTCCATCACCAAGAACTACGACCAGAACTCCTACAACGTCGGCGATACGGTCACGTTGACCATTTCCGTGGACAGCCTCGGCCCGGGCACGGCACACAACGTGGTGGTCACGGACCAGCTCGTGGATCCCGCCCTGGACTGGCAGATCGACGCCGTGAACAGCGACGCGGGCTGTTCGATCGACGTCACGGACCTGCTGACCTGCAACTGGGGGGACATGGCGGCGAGCACCACGAAGACCGTGGTCATCACGGCGCTCGTGACGACCGCGGGCATCGGGTGCTTCGACAACACCGCCTACGTCAACACCGACAACGCGGGCAGCGCCAACGCCACGGACCACCTGATGATCTACGGGTCGAACGTGAAGCTCGTGGTGACTCGGGACTCGGCGACGACCCCCGTTGGCGGCGGGGACGGCCTCACGTTCACCGTCTCGGATCCCACGGCGCCCAACAGGACGGACGCCACCAACGCCACGCTGAACGCCAACCTGCGGCCGGGGATCACCTGGACCAACGGTGACCCGACGCACTGCAGCATCGACGGCAGCAACCACCTGTCCTGCACCTGGGCGACGATCACCATGGGCACCTCGGTGTCGGTCCACGTCACCGGGACGACCAGTCCCGCGGACTGCCCCTCGTTCAAGACCACCGGCACCGTGGGGGCGACGAACGAGGGCCCGGGCGCGCTGACCAACAACACCAGCAGCGCGACCATCAACGTGCTGTGCCCGGACGTCTACATCGTCAAGACGTCGAAGCTGGCTTCGGTGGCGCAGCCCAACGCGATCACGTACATCCTGACCGTCAAGAACCAGGGCCTGGGCCCGGCCTCCAACGTCACGCTCACCGACGTGCTTCCGACGAACGCCGGCCTCAACTGGAGCATCGCATACGACCCGAGCGGCTTCTGCTCGATCACCGCAGGGTCACTCGGATGCAACATCGGGTCGCTGGCGTATGGAGCCGCCTACAAGGTCCGCATTAGCTCTCCGACGACGTCGGCGACGTGCGGCACCGTGAACAACACGGCCTCGACGGCTGCAAGCAATGAGCCGTCGAGCAAGCTCGCGAACAACTCGGCGTCGGCGGCGATCACCGTCACCTGCTGAGGCGGGGTCCTACTCCGCAGATCGAAGCCGAGAGGGGCCGGGTGCGCACCCGGCCCCTCTCGCTTATCGGGCTTCGGACCACCTCATGCTCGGGGGCCTGGCTCCAAGCCGCCTGGGAGACCGCCGGACAAATGGCAACTGGTGCGAGGTGCGAGGGCCCGAAGAAGGATGTGAACGCTGGCCACGGCCAGGAGCCTCGTGTCTCCGGCGACGGTGCCGGTCGAGCGCGGGGAAATTCACGAGAAAGCACCTATGAATGATGGTGGCGGCGCATCGGTCGGCTGGGTAGGAGCTTGGGAGCCTCGATCGGGAACTGGCGCCTCACCAGCCGGCGCATGAAATGAATCACCAAGTCGACGGGTGGGAGAACTCCGCTCGAGCTGCCGACCCGCTCCGGTAATCGCCGAGCAGGGCGTCGACCACCAACAACATGTAGCTTGGTTAGTAGCGGGGTCGGCCCCCATGCTCCTTGGGCGGAGCCGGGATCAGCCCAGATCGGAGGGCATCGACGCGTTGACAGTCAGACCCCGCTATCGGAGGAGGAGTACTCCCTCGCCCTCGGACCTAGCCCTTTCGCGCGACGAGCTTGCGAGGTACCACGGCATCCCTGACATGAAGCCCCCCCCAGCCTCTCAAGCCAGGCCAACTCCTGCCGATCACGTTTGAGCAGTGCTTCATCGGTAGCGGCACCTTCTCCTGGGGTTCTCTCGGGAGTGGTCCTTCTGAGGAGGCGATGCTCATGAAGTGGCTCCTGAGGTTGGCGCTCGCTGCGCCGGTCTTGACCCTCGTTCTCGGGGCGGCGCCGGCACCAGCGGGTACGTTCACGCTCAGCCCGGCGCCATACGTGGAGGGAGGGTCGGTGACCTTCTCCTTCGATCAGGTGTCTCATGTGAACGCGAACTACGAGGTCACCCTGGCGGTCTGGTGCACCGAGCCAAACGCCACTGAGATCCCGTGGGGCAACCGGGGCAACCCCTACGTCTACGAGTTCAACTCCTTCGGCCGGCAGGGGCTGGGCAAATCGGTGACGATGGGTCTCCCGGTGGAGGGCACGGGCTACTTCTGCGAGGCGCTGTACTTGGCTGTGGACTGGGCCAAGGGGACTCCTCAGGAGTCATGGGCCTTGGACTATCAGACGTTCCAGGTCGGCACGTAGGGCCTCAGTTGGCGTCATGCATCATCAAGAAGTCGCTTGGCTGACGACGTTCGGCGTCAACATAGAGACACCGCGCGCTGGTCAGGCAGGAAGAAGGAGGGGGGCGGAGCTTCCGCCCCTGGCTTGGATCTTCTGTGGATCGTAGGCTACGAGCCGGATCTGAGAACAGCTCGGCAGTCTGCTAGCCGCTCGCTGAGCCCATCTCGGCCCGCATGAACGCCTCCCAGGCCATCTGCCAGCCCTGCTCCGTCCGGGGGAACCGCTGCACCGGTGGTCCCGGCGCGGACTTGTCCCACAGCCCGAAGTAGTCGGCGCTGTACCCCAGGATGTACCGGGGCCCCTCGTGGGAGAACGTCAGGGCCGGCGACGGCGAGGGGGTCTGGGCGGGCGAGAGGATCTGGGGGACGGCCGGGCCCTGGGCGGGCGCCGGGGCGGGCGCCGGGGCTGACGCGGCGGCGGGCGCGGCCGAGAGAGGTCCAGCGATCTGGGTCGCTCCGGGCGGCACGCTCGACGCGGCGGGGGCGACCGGCGGCGAGGGTTCCGGGGAGGCCGCCGGGAACGCGGGTTCCGGCGCGGGCCGGGCGGCGCCGTCCGCCGGGGTGGGAGCGGCCGAGCCGAGACCGGCGACCGGGGTGAGGGGCTCGGGCGCCGGCGCACCCGCGGACGCCGCACCCGCGGACGCCGCTTCGGACCCCGACGGCACCGAGGACGGGAAGCTCGGCATGGAGACGATCTTGGTTCGCGCGGCCGGATCGGGTTCGGCCTCCGGTTCCGGTTGGGGCTCCTCCGGCGAGGTCTCCGTCTCCGCGGCGGCCTCGGGGAACCCTTCTCCCTCTTCCGCCGCCGCCTCCGAGCCACCGAGCTGTTCCAGCAGCGAGGCCGGCGGGTGGGCCACGACCTTGTCGGGGCTGATGGTGAGGTCGCTCAGGCAGAAGCGGCACTTGATGGCCGCATCCTGGATCTCCTCCGCGCAGTAAGGGCAACGTTTCATGCGGGCATTCAAGCACACCGTCCCGGGAGGCGGGAACCCGCTGCATGCTCGCTCGCCGCGGCGCCGCTCGCCTTCGGAAACGCTCGGCGATGCGCGGTCAGGTCACCGGGCCGATCAGGAATCCGGCCCCCACCAGCAGCGCCGGGAACACGAACAGCGACACCGCGAACAGCGCGAGCCGGCGGTTTGTGCTGACCACCCAGTCGTCGATGGCCAGCGCCCCCCGGGACAGCGGCCGGTACAGGAAGACCAGGCACACCAGGGTGACCAGGGCGACGCCGATCGCCTCCGCCAGCACGATCTGCACCCCCACGGCGTTGTTGTAGAGCACCGCCACCAGCAGAGTGTCCGCCAGCGTGGCCACGTTCGCGCCCATGATGTACGGGATGGCCTCCCGACGGGTGATGTATCCCTTGGCCGCCATGGGGACCAGCACGGTGAGGGCCACCGACACGGAGAAGGTGACCAGGGTGATGGCGAAGCCGAGGGTGAACAGCGGCCAGTGGGTCCGCCACCGGGCGCCGTCGCCCCGGGCCCGGCGCGAGGGGTCGAACTCCGGCAGCACCCGGTCCAGGAGCTTGATGGCGATGAGGATGACCACGCCGCCGAGCGGGAGGAGCAGGGCGTCGGGGAGGCCTCCGGCCATCCAGTCCACGATCGGCTTCCACACCACGTCCACCGCTCCCTGCAGGTGTGTGGACGTGAGCCGCACGCCGTCGAGGGCGCCCGTCTTCAGGACCGCGTAGCCGAGCAGCATCCCCGGGACGTACACGACCGCCGTCAGCAGCAGGGCCAGCACGCCCACGCCGATGGACTCCCGGCGATTGGTGGTGCGGCCCCGGACGAAGTACATGAAGCCGACCAGCAGCACGATGAACGCCGCCCCCAGCCGACCCCCGGAGAGCATGGTGAAGGCCTGCAGGCGGGTCAGGCCGCCGGCCGCGAACAGGGCCAGGGCGAAGGCTGCCACCGGCTTCCCGGACAGCCACAGGTAGGCCAGGATCGCCCCGATCCCCAGCGTGCTGAGCGCGTTCCACCGGACCAGCTGGAGGTGCGGGGCGATGGACGCCGCTCCAGTCTTCATCATCTGGATGGCCAGCACGAACAGGAACAGCGCGGCCGCGAACGTGATCACCAGGGAGCCGGCGCCCCTCCATCCGCGTCGGGGAGGGCGGCGATGGACGGCTTCCACGGACACCGCATCGGCGCCCGGCGGGGCCTGGGATCGTGGACCTGTCTCAGGCATCGAAGCGGTCCCGTGGTCGTGGGCGGTCATGATCGAGGAAGGCCGAGGGGAGGGGGCTCCGCGGTAGGATACAGGCCGGTCCCGACCGGGACAAAGCTAAGTTGGTCCCCGGTCGTTCATTCGTACCCTTCCGGAACGGGAGCCGAACGGAACATGGCGATGCGGGCATATCAACCGAGCGAGATCGAGCCCCGGTGGCAGGCCCGGTGGGAGGACGAGGGGCTGTACCGGGCGGTGGACGAGGAAGACGGCCGGCCGCGGTTCTACGCGCTGGACATGTTCCCGTACCCCTCCGGCGACCTGCACATGGGCCACGTGGAGGCGTTCTCGGGCGGCGACGTCATCGCCCGGTTCGCCTGGATGCGCGGCCACAACGTGCTGCACCCCATCGGGTGGGACGGGTTCGGGCTGCCGGCGGAGAACGCCGCCATCAAACGGGGCGTCGACCCGGCGGAGTGGACCTATCGCAACATCGACCAGCAGCGAGCCTCGTTCAAGCGCCTGGGGATGTCGTTCGACTGGTCCCGGCAGTTCAACACCTGTGACCCGGAGTACTACCGGTGGACGCAGTGGATCTTCCTCAAGCTGTTCGAGGCAGGCCTGGCCACGAGGAGGCTGGCGCCGGTGAACTGGTGCCCCAACGACCAGACCGTGCTGGCCAACGAGCAGGTCATCAACGGGCTGTGCGAGCGGTGCGACACGCCGGTGGTCCGGCGCGACCTGACCCAGTGGTTCTTCACCATCACCGACTACGCGGAGCGGCTGCTGGAGGACGCCGAGCAGCAGCTGACCGGCTGGCCCGACCGCGTTCTGACCATGCAGCGCAACTGGATCGGGCGCTCCGCAGGCGCCACGGTCGAGTTCGAGATCGAGCAGACCGGTGACCGGGTGGAGGTGTTCACCACGCGGCCCGACACGCTGTGGGGCGTCACGTTCTTCGTGTTCGCGCCGGAGCACCCACTGGTCCTCGAGCTGGCCCGGGCCGGCGGCACGTCGGATGCGGCGCGGGCGCTGCTGGACCGGCTCCAGGCCACCCCGCTGACCAACCGGGAGCAGGCCGAGAGCCGGGAGGGCGTTCCCCTGGGCGTGCACGCGGTGAACCCGGTGAACGGGGAGCGCGTGCTCTGCTACGTGGCTCCGTACGTGCTGCTGGAGTACGGCACCGGGGCGGTGATGGGCGTGCCGGCCCATGACCAGCGCGACTTCGAGTTCGCCACCGAGCACGGCCTGGAGGTCCGGGTGGTGATCCAGCCGGAGGGCGAGATCCTGAACCCCGAGCGCATGGGCAAGGCCATGGACCACGACGGGATCATGGTCAACTCCGGGCCCTTCAACGGCGTGCGGTCCCCCGAGAGCATCGAGGCCGTCATCGGATGGCTGGAGCAGGAGGGGAAGGGCCGGCGTTCGGTGTCCTACCGGCTGCGGGACTGGCTGATCTCGCGCCAGCGGTACTGGGGGGCACCCATCCCGATCATCCACTGTCCGGAGCACGGCGAGGTCGCGGTCCCCGAAGAGGATCTGCCCGTGCTGCTTCCGCGGGACGTCGACTTCTCCCCGCGCGGCGAGTCGCCGCTGGCCCGACACGAGGGCTTCGTCAACGTCGTGTGCCCCCGGTGCGGGAAGCCGGCCCGCCGGGAGACGGACACCATGGACACGTTCGTCGACTCGTCCTGGTACTTCCTGCGCTACTGCAGCGTGGCGCCGGACGCCGCCTTCGACCAGGAGGCCGTGGGCCGGTGGATGCCGGCGCGGCAGTACACGGGAGGCGTGGAGCACGCCATCCTCCACCTGCTCTACTGCCGGTTCGTGGTCAAGGCGCTGCACGACCTCGGCTACGTGCAGTTCACGGAGCCGTTCCTCAACCTGCTCAACCAGGGCCAGGTCATCTTCGCCGGCGCGTCCATGAGCAAGAGCCGGGGGAACCTGGTGGAGCCCATGCCACTGGTGGAGCGGTGGGGCGCCGACACCATCCGCGTGACCATGCTGTTCGCCAACGCGTTCGAGGACGACGTCGACTGGATGTACGTGTCACCGGAGGGCGTGCACCACTGGCTGGGGCGGGTGTGGCGGTCGGTGCACGACGCCGTGGCGGCGGGTTCCCCGGGCGACGGGTCGGGGCCCGAAGATCCCGACGAGCTCCGCCGGTTCACCCACCGGATCATCCGTGACGTGACCGAGGACATAGAGCGGCATCGGTTCAACACGGCCGTGGCCAAGCTGATGACGCTCACGAACGAGGTCCGCCGGGCCGTCGATGCCGGCCGGGGCGCCGTGCAGGCGTCGCGGGCGCTGGTGCAGATGCTGGCGCCGTTCGCGCCGTTCATCTCCGAGGAGCTGTGGCGATCGGGGTTGGGAGAACCGGCCAGCGTCCATGGCTCGTCGTGGCCCGCGTTCGACCCTGCCCTGGCCGCGGAGGAACGGGTGACGCTGGTGGTGCAGGTGGACGGCAAGGTCCGCGACCGGCTGGAGGTGGCGGCGGACGCCGATGGCGACGCCTGCCGGGAGGCGGCGCTGGCCTCGCCGCGGGTGCAGCGCGCGATCGGGGACCGGCCGGTGGCCCGGGTCGTGGTCCGGGAACCGAAGCTGGTCAACGTGGTCACGGAGCCGGCCCGAGGCTGAGCGGTCCCGGCCGCCACGACCTCCGCCCGCACGCCCGCGATTTCCATCCCGGTGTGATCCAGTTCACTGCAATTCGCCGCGGACGAGGGTAGGTTCGTCTCCTCCTCCCCCGAGGGCCGGGCAACCGCATGGAGGGCCGCCGGGAGGTGGAGGGATCGTTTCGCGACCGGCTCGCCGCCCTGTCGCGCCGCGAGCTGGTCGGGCTGATCGTCATCGTCGCCGTGGTGCTGGCGGGCGCGGGGCTGTGGTACTTGCGCTCGCTGCCCCGGCCCGTGGCGATCCGCAGCGACGTGGCGCGAGGTGCGCCTGCCCCGGTGGTCTCCGGCTCACCCAGCCCGTCCGTGCTCCTCGTGCACGTGGCGGGCCGGGTCCGGAAGCCAGGGGTCTACCAGTTCCGGACCGGTGACCGCGTCGTCGACGCGGTGCAGGCGGCGGGTGGTCCCAGCAAGGGGGCCGACCTCGACGCCCTGAACCTCGCGGCGCCGCTCACCGACGGCGAGCAGGTGCTGGTTCCCGCCCGGGGGCCTCCCGCCGGGAGTTCCGGCGTGCCCGTGGCTCCGGGGGTGTCGGCGACTCCGGGGCTGATCAACATCAACACGGCGTCCGAGAGTGACCTCGAGGGCTTGTCCGGCATCGGGCCGGTGCTGGCGCAGCGGATCGTCGACTACCGGACGCAGCATGGCCCGTTCTCCTCCGTCGACGGGCTGCTGGACGTCAGCGGCATCGGCCCGGCCACGCTGGACGAGTTCCGGGACCAGGTGACGGTGTGAAGGTGACGGTGTGAGCGGGGGCCAGAGCTGAGCGGGGGCCCAAGCTGACCGGATGGCTCGTGCCCGTCCTGGCCGGCTCGTTCTGGGCCGGGATCCTGGCGTGGCCGACCCTACGGGGAGCGGCCCCGCCCTGGGCGCTGGTGGCTTGGGGGATCGCCGTCCTGGCCATCGGGGCCGTCGCCGCGCCCCGGTCGCGCGGATCGAGCAGCGGCGCCCCAGCGCGTACGCCCGGAGGTGAGTCCGCCCCGCCCGCCCTGGCCGCACCGTCCGCGCCGGCCGCACCGTCCGCGCCGGCCGCGGGCCCGGACCGCCTGGCCAGGGCCCCGCCGCTCTTTCCCGCCTTCGCGGCAGCCGCCACCTTCTTCCTGCTCGGTGCGGGGTGGGCGGGGCTGCACGAGGAACGGGTGCGGTCCTCCCCCCTGGCGAGCCTGGGTCCGGAGACCGTCACCGCGGTCGGGTCGCTCCAGGGCGACCCCTCGGCCGGCCGGTTCGGGTGGTCCGCCGTCTTCGGGATCTCGGAGGTCCGGATCGCCCGGAGCGGCGGGGGCGATCCGGCGGCGGGCACCGAAGCCATCCCGGTGCGCGGGGCCGTGTGGCTCGAGGGATCGGGGTCGCTTCCGGTATGAACGCCGGTCCAAAACGGTCGCACCCCTAGGCTGAAAAGCCGGTCGAAAGCTGTCGCACCCCCGACATCCCGGTTCTGCTCGGGTTCGCCCTCAGGCTCCCGGAAGGGAGGCCCGCAGAACGGGAGAAGGAGT
>WNGL01005239.1_pt1 | contig 38336 bp, 39 predicted proteins | sample 5400591 | NCBI WGS metagenome assembly WNGL01 (sample SAMN13153377, study PRJNA577476) | soil metagenome | isolation source: 80 cm soil or saprolite under Garry oak tree replicate 1 | place: USA:California | collected 2016-06-15
CGGGGGTGCCATTGTTGGAATTTACCTGAGCAAAGGTGATGATCCGCTCAGTCCATCGGGTCCTTAAAAAATTCAGTGACCGGCGCCGCCGCTCGGATCCCCCGCCATGCTCGACGATCCCTGCTGCTGCGGCGCGTATTTGGATGCGCACTTGGCTTGAATTTGCTTCGCGTAGAACATCCCATCCCGTCCAAAGCTGCCTTCAGCCAGAGCCTGCGCATTGTCTTTGAAGGTATCGGGCGGCGGTTCGGTCCCGTTGTAAACAACGTTTAGTACCTGGTCATTTTCAACCAGGACGAAATTTACGTTCGTTCCAGTACGTTTGATCGAACCCGGCTGGACGTTGCCCGCAACTCGAAGGCGCTTGGTGTACGCGCCATTTCCCATCCCACGTAGTTCTTTGATGGTCACGTAATAGCTCTTGCTCTCCTGCACACCGGTGTACGCAAGATACCCGAGCGCCAGGACGATCAGGGCCATGGCGCCGCCAAACTTGAGAAATTTGCTGGTTTGAGAAGACATCGAGAAAACCTAAACCAAACTCTACGCGGAGAGGGAAAAGCGGTCAAGAAGGCCGCTCGGAGGAGTGCGAAACCATGTCTGTCTGCTTCACGGACCGCCTCCGCCCTCCGCTAGAATGGACTCATGATTCATCCCTGGCACGACGTCACCCCGGGTAGCAAGCTGCCGCAGGAGTTCAACACAATTATCGAGATTCCTTTTGGATCGAGTGTCAAATATGAGCTCGACAAAGCCAGCGGGCTAATTAAGCTCGACCGTGTGCTTTATTCGGCGGTATATTATCCGGCGAATTACGGCTTTATTCCCCAGACTCTGGCAGAAGACGACGATCCTCTGGATGTACTGGTGCTATGCCAGGAAGCCGTGACTCCGCTAACCATTATTTACGCGCGCGCGATAGGTCTGATGACGATGATTGATTCAGGAAAGAAAGACCACAAGATCATTGCCGTAGCCACCAAGGACCCCGAGTTCAACAGCTACACCGAGGCCGATGAGATGCCCTCACACAGGCTGCTGATGCTTCGCCGCTTCTTTCAGGACTACAAGCAACTAGAAGGCAAGGCGGTGGAAGTGGACCAAATCCGCCCCGCGGGAGAGGCCTATCCCATCATCAGCGACGCCCTGGCTCGCTACAGCGAACAGCGCCGCAAGGGCTTTGCAAGTCACTGAAGCTTTGCGGTCATGCGGGTTGCGAAATCAGTCCTAAAAATGTTCGTCGGCGATTGCCCGGCGGGCGCCTCCGACCTTGCCGAGTGCCTGCGCCTGAATAGTGCGGTCCCATGGGCCGGCCTGCCAGTTGTCTCGGATGTTGTCATGGCGAATCCAGGGCGGCAGAGTGATGTACAAGTTTCTCGCAATCCCCTGGCAATAGGGCTCGTATTGCTGACGCAGTTGAGCTAACTTCTGTTCTGCTTCACTGCTGTCGCGCAATTTCAGTCCTTGTTGAGAGAGTCGAGAACGAATCTGGGCCAGGTCTGCCGGAGTGAGACGCTCAGGGGCATCCGGATCGAAGCGTGCAACCACGACCTGAGCTAAATCCACAACGGCATGCCGCGCCATCTTGAACGTCCATCGCGCCTGTTCGTTGCTGATCCCGTCAATTCCAGCGATCACCAGTGCGGTTGCGTCGAGCACAACAGTGAGCGCTCCAAGCCACGATTGATTGCTGTGCTGGGAGCGATAGAAACTCAGCACCGGATAGGAAAGATGGCTCTCCAGGACTTCCGCTGCCCAGTGTTCCCAGTCGCGAAAAAGTTGATCTAGAGTCCGTTGGTCGGGACTATTGGCTGCGCGGCTGAGCAATTCGGCGGCGCTTGGGGGCGAACCTGCACGGGCATCGAGCAACGAAATTTCAATTTCGCGCCGGGAGAACGCGGAATAGATGGTCGGCAGATAGCCGATGACTACGCCGAGGAAGGCGAATCCCAGGCCTGCCTCGGCTACCGAAAGCACGCGAGAAAAGCCGGACGCGGGAGTGATGTCGCCATAGCCGAGCGTGAAAAAAGTCTCACCACTGTGATAGAGCAGCAGGCGGAAGTTGATCTGCAGGTTGCCGGTCAGCAGGTGTTCGCCGCTGCCATATTGCAGGAGCGCGAAGCCGAAAATCAGGCCGCAGGCCCAGAGTCCCAACAGAACAATCAACGAAAGCGGCCCAAAATATCCGAAGAAGGCCTCGCGTCTGGTCTGCGACTTGATGCGGCTAGTCAGCCTCGCCCACGGCACCCACGTATTGCGATAAAACCAACTCGTGATGCGGAACTGGCGACGCACCCGGCGGGGGAGGACAACGGTCTCAAATGCGTCCAGCAGGACGGCAAAGAGAATGCCAATTCCGGCGATTATGGCAACGACGTGCATTGCAATGAGATGACGAGCAGAAATGTTAGCAGGTTTGGAAGACGACTAGCCGATGAAGGAAGCCCGCAGAGTCTAGTGCAGAATCCGCACGGTCTTGCCTTCAACTGCGGAGCGGCGGGCTGCGTCCAGAATCTCGACAACAATCATGTTGGTTTCGAGCGAGGAAAGACCTTCCGGCTTTAGTTCGTCCAAGACGACGGCACGGAGATACGACAAAGAATCGTCATATGGAGCGGGAAGCGGGGGCGCCGTGATCTGCGCTTCTTCTTTGTCTTCTTTCGGACGCCGGGTGCGAACGCCGTCTCGTCCCACGGTTAGAACGTAGCCGGACTGGCCGTACACTTCCATATCTTTACGGCCGAACGGCCAGTTCCAGGACGCCTGCAGGATCGCTTGCGCTTTGGGATAGGTCAGAACGACTGTGGCTTCGTCGTCAACATTGGGATAAGTCTCTGGCTTGATGTGCTGGGTGATCGCAGTGACTGTGAGCGGGCGCTGGCCATCCATCAGCCAAGTCGCCAAGTCGGCGCCGTAACAGCCGAAGTCGAATATAGCGCCGCCGCCATTGAGCTTTGGATCGGTAAGCCAGGCAAGAAATTCCGGACCAACGCCGATTTCTTTCGGCCCGGAGTGGCCGTCGTGGACGACGATTTTGCGAACGCCGCCCAGAGCGTTCTGGTGGACGAGATCGTAGGCGGCGCGATTGCTGCTGTACCACGTGGTCTCATAGTTCACCAGCACTTGGATGTGGCCATGACGGGCGGCAGACTGAATGGCGCGAGCGTCGTCCATGCTGACGGCCAGCGGCTTTTCCATCATCACGGGCACTCCGTGGCGGGCGCAGATTTCAACCGCCTGGCGATGGTCGCGCGTGCTGGTGTACACCAGCGCAGCCTGTGGATGGGAACGCTCGAGCATGTCTTCAACGCTGGTAAAGAGCAGTTTGGGGTCAATGCCGAATCTCTTCGTATAGCCCGCCGCCAGCTGCTGATTGCTCTCGGCGATGCCGACGATCTGAGTGTCGGGTCGGTGCAGGCTTTGCTGCAGGAAGCCTTCGACATGTCCATGGACGAGGCCGATGATTACGACCTTGAGAGGAGCGAGTTGCGGCGCTTGGGCGAGGCACGGGCTGATAAAGGCAAGCGCAATGACTAACAGACACTTGGGATTCTTAAGCATGAGTACCGCGATTCGTGGTCAAGGCGTCGCACGTGCTTGCGCGACTGCTTTCTGCACGGCCAGCAACTCCTTCAACACTTCCCGTAGCTTCGTTGATTCCAGCGCGTTGGCACCGTCGGATTTAGCTTCTTGGGGATTGTTGTGGACTTCCATGAAGACGCCGTCAACTCCAGCGGCGACCGCAGCTCGCGCGAGGAGTGGGATGAACTCGGGCTGGCCGCCGCTAACCGCGTGATCTCCGTCGGCGGATGCGGAGGGAAGTTGAACCGAGTGCGTGGCGTCGAAGACGACCGGCGCGAATTTCCGCATGATGGCGAGCGATCGCATATCCACCACCAGGTTGTTGTATCCGAAGCTTGAGCCGCGCTCGGTTACAAACACCCGGTCATTGCCAGAGGCGCGACACTTTTCAACCGCGTGGCGCATATCCCACGGGGAGACGAACTGGCCCTTCTTGATGTTGACGACGCGTTCGGTCATTCCCGCGGCGACGAGCAGATCAGTCTGGCGGCAGAGGAAAGCCGGGATCTGCAGGACGTCCACAACTTCGGCGACTTTGGGAACGTCTTTGACTTCGTGAACGTCGGTGAGCACGGGAACATTTACGTCATCTTTCACCTTTTTAAGAATGCGTAACCCCTCGGCGAGGCCCGGTCCACGAAAGCTGCGCACGGAAGTGCGATTGGCTTTGTCGTAGGAAGCTTTGAAGATGAACGGCACGTTCAGCGAACGAGTGACGCCTTTGATTACTTCCGCCATGAAGAGCGCGTGCTCTTCGCTTTCGATCACGCAGGGACCGGCAATCAGAAAAAGATCGCCGGAGCCGATGCGGACTCCATCAATTTGGAAAGAGAGAGTCATAAACCAAGAAGGACACTAAGGTACACGAACTAAAACACATTTTCTCGCGCGGCGTGGACACGGCGCCTCAAACTTGGTTTTCCTTCGTGGCCTTCGTGTCCTTAGTTGTTTATGCTTTTTATCTGGTTGCCACTTTCACCGGCCTATGAAACATCTCCAATTCAGCGGCGTTCTTTTTCGCTTCGCGTTGCTGCCGATGCTCATAGGCTGCGCCCACAAAAGTCCGGAACAGCGGATGGGGTTCAAGCGGCTTTGATTTGAATTCGGGATGGAACTGGCATCCGATGAAGTGTGGATGATCTGGCAGTTCGACCATCTCCACATAGGTGCCATCCGGCGTCGAACCTGAAATTCGCAATCCCGCCGCCGTCAAAGTTTCCTCATATTCGCGATTGAACTCGTAACGATGGCGGTGCCGTTCGCTGATTTCCGTCTGGCCGTAAATTTTGTGCGCGAGGGTCCCAGGCTCGATTTTGCAAGTCCATGCCCCCAAGCGCATAGTTCCGCCAAGTTCCTCCACTCCGCGCAATTCGCGGAGTTTGTAGATCACTCGGTGAGGAGTTGCAGGATCGAATTCGCTGGAATTCGCCTCGGCCAATCCGCACATGTTTCGTGCGAATTCGATGCACGCAGTTTGCATGCCTAGGCAGATTCCGAAGTAAGGAACTTTGTTTTCGCGAGCGTATCGAATGCCCTGCAGCATGCCTTCGATCCCGCGCTTGCCGAATCCGCCTGGGACCAGGATGCCGTCATAATCGCGAAGCTGCTCTTCGCAGGCCCGCTGGCCGGCTTCCAGTCCCTCGGCTTCAATCCAGTTCACCTGCAGTTTCAGGTTGTGCGCCAGTGCACCGTGGACCAGCGCTTCCTTGAGCGACTTGTAGGAATCCTCGTACTCAACGTACTTGCCGACGATGGCAATATTCACATTGTCCTTGGGGTTGTAAACGCGGTGGACAAGTTCTTCCCACTGCTTCAGGTCTCGCTCCTTCGGTTCCAGGTGCAGATATTTCAGCGCCAGCGCGTCCACGCCTTCATGCGAGAACACCAACGGCACTTCGTAGATGGACGCCACGTCTTTCGCTGTGATTACCGCTTCCTCTCCGACGTTGCAGAAGAGGGCGATCTTCGATTTGAGTTCTTTTGACAAAAATCGGTCGGTGCGGCACAAAAGGATGTCCGGCTGAATTCCGATGCTCAGTAATTCTTTTACCGAATGCTGAGTTGGCTTAGTCTTTAATTCCTGCGCGGCGGCTATGAACGGCACTAGTGTCACATGCACGAACAGAGTGTTCTCGCGCCCCAGTTCCTGACGCATCTGACGGATGGCTTCCATGAAGGGCAGCGATTCAATATCGCCAACCGTTCCGCCGACTTCGACAATGGCAACGTCCACATCCTGCGCGACCTTTTTCATCGCCGATTTGATTTCGTTGGTGACGTGCGGAATCACTTGAACGGTTTTGCCGAGATAGTCTCCGCGCCGCTCCTTAGCGATGATCTGTTCGTAAAGGCGGCCGGTAGTCCAATTGTTGTCACGAGAGAGCTTGGAGTGGGTGAAGCGCTCGTAGTGGCCGAGGTCGAGGTCGGTTTCGGCTCCGTCGTCTGTTACGAACACTTCACCATGCTGGAACGGCGACATCGTGCCCGGGTCAACATTCAAGTACGGATCGAACTTCATCAGGTTGACTTTGATTCCGCGGCTTTCGAGCAGGCATCCGATTGAAGCCGCGGCCAGCCCTTTGCCCAATGAAGACACCACACCGCCGGTTACAAAGATGTACTTTGCCGACATCGTTTCCTCGCTCTGAATTGTGTTGGAAAATTGTGCCGGCTGGCGTGCACGATCAATTATGACAAAAAACGGAGCTGAGTGGAATAGAAAATCGGGGCTTCGGGCCCCCAGGCTTCGGGATCTAGACCGCTCCTTTAGGGACGGACGCCCCCGTCCGTCCGGTCAAGCGTAGCTCGACATCGATGCAGCAGCCACGTCGAAGGCAAGCGAGCCTGCGGCTCGCGGACGGACGAGGGCGCCCGTCCCTACACGGGCTGTGCTGACACCCCGCATCGGCAGTAAACTACAAAAAGCCATGGCCAGCCCTCGTTTAATCTCCTGCGCACTGGTCTTTCTGTGTACGCTGACCGTATTTTTCCCCTACACCGGCGCCCAGGCTACAGCGAAGCGACTCATCCTGAAAGACGGTTCCTACCAGCTTGCAACCTCATGGGAGGTCAAGGGTGACCGGGTCCGCTACTTCAGCGCCGAGCGCGGCGAGTGGGAAGAAATCCCAAACGAGATGGTGGATTGGGACGCCACCAACCAGTATGAAAAGGAGCGTTTCGCCGGCAAGACGTCTCCCAGGGCGACGGAACTCGATAAAGAACTGGAGGCCGAACGTCAGGAAGAGGAGCTGCGGTCGCCACACGTGGCTCCAGGGCTGCGTCTCCCGCCGGAAGGCGGAGTCTATGCTCTGGACACTTATCTGAACCAGCCGGAACTGGTGTCACTCGATCAGACGAGTGGCGAGATCAACCGGCATGTCGCCCACAATGTTCTGCGCTCCGCCGTAAATCCGGTTGCCGGTTCCAAGCACACGATTGAGCTCGCCGGACCCAGTGCGAAAATTCAGATGCATGCTTCTCTGCCGACAATCTACATCAACATAGATTCGAGCGCCGAAGCTGATGAACACGGCAAGAAAGCCACGGTCGAGCTTCCTTGGGACCGCTTTCGCATCGTTCGCGCTCAAGTGAAGGGCGATAAGCGAATTGTGGGCGCCGTCAAGACCGCGATTTATGGCAAAGTCAGTCAGGAGCAGCAGGACGTACCCGCCACCGCCGAGCAGGTTGGAGAAGGCTGGATCAAACTTACCCCCAAGGCTCCGCTCACCCCAGGGGAATATGGGCTCGCTGAAATGCTCGGAAAACAAGGAATGAACAGCTATGTATGGGACTTCGGGGTGCATCCGGATGCGCCTGCCAACATGGCGGTGATCAAGCCAGAGACTTCGCGCCCGGAAAAGTCCGTAACTGGGCCAGCGGAGCCGAAACTCCGCAGGTAGTGCGATCTCACGTTGACCGCCGCGCCGCCGATAATTAGACTAGCCTCCCACAGGAGTCCAGTGAAATCTTATCTTCCTACTAATACCGTTCTTGCTGAGATCGAGCGCGCGCTTGCCAATAACCATCCTTCGTTTCACAAATCCCCGCTTGATCTAGTGACGGAATTGTTATGCGAAGGGCGAAACTACAGCTGGGTGGGGATTTATCTTAAGCTGGACGAAAAGTCGTCCCCGGCGCTCTTGCAGCAGGCTGCCTCCCCACATCCAGGCCAGTTGGCTTTGGCCGGAACCAAGAAGAAGATCATTGTCACCATGAAGGTGGCCGGACGCGAAGTTGGTTTCCTTAACGTCGAGAGTGATCGCGCGAATGCATTCGGTTCCGGCGATCGAGTTCTACTCGACCGGGTTGCTGGATTGCTAGCGCGCTTTCTCTCAAGTCGAGGAAAGTATCTGGTTCGCAAAGCCGCCAGGCCAGCTCCTGCGCCCAAGGCTGCCGCCGCCTAGTCTCCTCTTCCTGTCTTTCTTGCAATAGGTCCTATACTGCACCGAGTGGCTTCTCCGCCATCATCCCGGCTGGCGTATATAGACTGGTTGCGCGGACTCGCGTGCGTGTTGATGTTCCAGACACACTGCTATGACGCCTGGCTCGGAGGCGCGGCGCGCAACTCAACATTTTTCATGTGGTCGCAACTGGGAGGCACCTTTCCCGCGCCGCTATTTCTTTTCCTCGCCGGAATTTCTTTCAGCATCGTCGTTGACAAGCTTGTACAGAAAGGCCTGCCGCCAGCACATATCGCAAAAACCACGATTCGGCGTGGTGCGGAAATCTTTGCGCTGGGACTGCTTTTCCGAATCCAGGAGTTTGCGATCTCCCTCGGATGGGCGCCCTGGAGCGATCTGTTTCGCGTGGACATTCTGAACACGATTGGCCTTTCGATGATGCTCATGGGCGCAACGTGTTGGGTGGTGCTTGCAATCATCGAGGCGAGACGTAGCCACGGACACCCTTTCGACAGGCTCAGGGCAGGCTCTTGTCCCGAGTGGGCGGGTGGGAGCACCCGCACCTACGCGAGCCTGGTCACGGCCGCGGTGCTGCTCTGTTTTGCGATCTCGGCATTTACTCCGCTCTTATGGACCACATGGCAGCCGAAGTTCCTGCCGTGGCCGCTGGAAACTTATGTAAACGGCGTTCACAACCTAGGCACACCGCAGCCGTGGTTGTTCCCTATATTTCCTTGGACCGCCTTTGCCTTCGCTGGTCTGGCGTGTGGATTTATTCTCATGAGTGACTCAGCTCGAAGACTTGGCGCGCACGCGTTCTTGCTTGGCGGCGGCGCAGGAATTGCCCTCATCTACGGCGCGAAATTTCTAGACTCGAGACCATGGCAGGTTTATCCCGTATACGATTTCTGGCATACCAGTCCAAGCTTCTTCGCCATCCGCCTTGGGTTGCTGCTGTTGCTCTTGAGTTTTGCCTATGCGTGGTGCCGCTGGGGTCCGGGGCAATGGGGGTTCAGTCCGATGATTCAACTCGGCAAGACGTCGCTGTTGGTTTACTGGGTCCACATTGAATTCGTGTATGGGCGTTTCAGCATCCTGCCGCGTCGCAGTGAGAGTATCGCGGCCGCATCGGGCGGACTGCTGACTATCTTTCTGGCGATGCTGGTGCTGTCATTGGCGCGAACAAAAATGAAGGGGCGATTCGCCGACCTGATGACTTGGACTCGAAGCCGAGTGCGACCCGCTTAAACGGTTCGCATGCCAACAACTTCGGCTTGCTCAGAAATACAGCATCTCCCCTCTTGACAGTCCACAAACGAAGGGCGGAGTATTCAACCGATTTATTAAAACCTTTCAATATAGGAGCCCTCCTATGACGAAGGAAGCTGAATTCCGTCTGATTTGTAGATCTCAACGATTTTTCTCCAACGTAAGCCGGATTTTCATCTTGATCGTGCTCGTATCTGCGGCTCATGCGCAGAGCGCATTTGTGCGGGTCAACCAAGTCGGCTATGTCTCCGGTGGCTCGAAGCGCGCCTACCTGATGGCCTCGGGATCAGAAACTGGCGCCACATTCGTCATCAAAAATTCCAGCGGCACTACGATATTTGGACCGGCAGTCATTGGCGCGAACCTCGGATCCTGGAGCAACGGTTTCCCGGATGTGTACGCCCTTGACTTCGACAGTTTCGTCACCTCGGGTGTGTATACGATCAGCGTGAGCGGCCCCATCTCCGCCTCCTCACCGGGGTTCAAGCTCGACTCGGCTACAAACGTTTACGCGACCCCGCTCGGGAATTCGCTCTTCTACTACGAGAACGAGCGGGACGGACCAAACTTTATTGCCACCCCTCTGCGCTCGGCTGCCGGTCATCTGAACGATCAAAGCGCGAAAGTGTATCTCACGCCGAATATGAACAACAACGGCCGATTCTCAGGGGACTTGACGCCAACCGGCGCTGTTATCAACGCCGCGGGTGGATGGTGGGATGCTGGCGATTATCTTAAGTTCGTACAGACCCACAACTACACGGTGGCACTGATGCTGATTGGTATTCGGGACTTCCCCAATCAGATGGGCGCCGGTTCCACGAGTTCCAACTTTGTAGCGGAGGCGAAGTTTGGTCTCGACTGGCTCCAGGAAATGTGGGACGACTCAACTCAGACCTTCTATTACCAAGTCGGGATCGGCAACGGCAACGCGCAGACCACGAGCGATCACGATATCTGGCGCCTGCCACAGGCTGATGACACCTTTGGAGGATGTACATCGCAGTTCCGTTATATTTGTCATCGGCCAGTGTTCATCAATACTGCGGGCGGCGCCGGCGCGCATATCAGTCCCAATCTGGCAGGACGGCTCGCGGCCGATTTTGCCCTCTGCTACCACGAATATCAGACAAGTAATACCGCCTACGCCAACCAGTGCTTGCTATCCGCCGAGCATATTTTCGATCTGGCGAACACCGCGCCCAGCGGTAACTTGCTGACTGTAGCTCCTTTCAGCTTTTATCCCGAGACCGAATGGCGTGACGACATGGAACTTGGCGCCACCGAACTTTACTTCGCTCTGCAGGGATGCGGCACCAACTGTCCTGCGGGTCCGCACCCCGCGTTGTACTATCTGCAGCAAGCAGCGCATTGGGCAAACGCTTATATCACAGGCCCGGGCGATGCTGCGGATACCCTCAATCTTTATGACGTCACCGGACTAGCGCATTTCGAGCTTTACCGCGCGCTGGCGCTGGCAGGTAATCCGGGCGGCACCGGTTTGGAGACAAACCAGACTGCTCTGCTCGCAGATCTGCAGAAGCAGCTAAACAAGGCCATAAGTCAGAGCAATACCGATCCGTTCGGCTTCGGCTTCCCGTGGGGAGTGTATGACACCACGTCCCACGGGGGAGGTCTCGCTGTGATGGCTGCAGAGTACAGTTTTCTAAACGGTCCCGCTCTGAACGGAAGCACCTCTCCAGCCGTTTACGCCAATCGCCAACTAGCTAACATCCTGGGAGCGAATGCATGGGGGACGTCGCTGATCGTGAACGATGGCAGCACTTTCCCACTTTGTATGCAGCATCAGGTGGCGAACCTGGTCCCGGTGCCGCCAAACAATCCTAACGGCCCGTTTCTTTCCGGAGCAGTAGTGGAAGGTCCGAACTCGTTCGCCGCAAAGGGCACGCTCAGCGGAATGGTGGCATGCCCTCCAAACGGGGTGGACGTATTCGCTCAATTTAATGCCAGCAAAACCGTATATAAAGACTTCGTTCAATCCTTTTCCACGGTGGAGCCAGCGATTGACCTGAGCGCCACATCATTCCTGGCATTTTCCTGGCAGATGGCGGGAGCACCGTCGGGAACACCCTAGCTTAATGGTTCGCGAGGGCGGCTCGCCGCCATCAACGTCAATTACTTGGAGTCAAATCTCGCCCAAGAGACTAGTCGGCTGGTCGGCTGATTCTCCGGCGTCTTATCTCTGTTCGGGCCACGTTTGCACGTTCGCTAACCGATGTACTCCGGAGCGCCGGAGAGCGAACAGAATCGCCCAACCCGCCAAGGCGACCGCGCATACTGCGATAAACATCACCACGAGCGATTGCGGAAGTGTGGACCAGACCGGCACAATGCTGCTATCCGCTCCATACTTCACTTGAATGGTCTTTGCCTTCTGAATAGTGAGCACCACCCCCACGAGAATTACTAACATCAACGAAATAGTTGAACGGGGAAAACGAAATTCCGGACGCATATCAATCCTCCTAAGTACGTTCCACTCAGGGTATTCTCTGAATTTCTCTCGCAATGCCCCAGCGAGCACTCCCCAGATCTCACGATTACAAAATAACGCCAACGTCATGAGACCTTGTCTTCGTGCTGCGTCTCGTGCCTGACAGAAGACCGAGACCATCTCTGCGGCATATTCGCGAAAATATGCCGTCGGATAGAGGCGGAGAAGGCACCGGTACAAAGTCAGCATGCTGTTCAGGCCTCCCTGCGTGCGATGCGCAGGCCTGCCAGTTTGGTCAGATGGCGCATACGCTCGACCTCCGCCCGCAAATTACGTCGCCCGCGCGAGGTGAGGCGATACGCGCGGCGATCGCGCGTGCTCTCATTTTCCTCGAAACGTTCGATCCAACCCTGGTTCAGCAACCGCTGCAGTGCGCCGTACAGGGTCCCCGTGCTGAGTTGGACTCGCCCGCCACTCATCGTCGCCACGTCTTTGAGAATGGAATATCCGTGGCGCGGCTGATCCGCAAGACTCAAAAGCAGCAGTAGAACGGGCTCAGTAAGAGGTATCTGTATCATATATCGCTAACTGACATGTCGTTGGACGACATAATAACGGGAAAGGCTGCTTTGGTCAAGTAGCCATGACCGAGTCTTCCGAGGGCCGCCAACTGAAGTTCAGCGAGCGGGAGCGGGCTGGGTCTCTGGCGTCGAGAAATTCACCTTTGGTACGGTGCGCGATCCTTCGGAAGCCGCGAAGTAAGCCGTGTTTGATTTGAAGCCGGCTCGTTCCGCAAAGATGCTGTTCGGGAACTGCTGCACGTAGGTGTTGTAATCCTGCAAGGTATCGTTATAGCGTTTGCGTTCGACGGCGATGCGGTTTTCCGTGCCGGCCAATTCATCCTGCAGGCGCAGGAAATTTTCGTTGGACTTCAGTTGCGGATAGTTTTCCGCAATGGCCAGAAGTCTTCCAAGGGCGCCATCCAGTCGGGCGTTCGCCGCAATTTTCTGTTCGGGAGTCCCGGCTGAGAGCAATTGCGAGCGCGCCTGTGCGATTTCACCGTAAACCGTCTGCTCCTGCTTGGCGATCCCTTTGACCGTCTCGACCAAGTTCGGGATCAGATCGGCACGCCGCTGCAATACGACATCAACTTGTGCCCACGCCGATTTGACGGCTTCGTTTTTGGCGACCAGGGTGTTCTTCACGCTGAAGTACATGCCCAGCGGTACCAATATTAGGACCACAATCACAAACAGCAGAATCATCCCCTTGCTCATGATTTTCTCCTATTGAATCCTTTTTCCATTGAATCCTACATTCTGTCCACTGCCGCGGTAACCTTCTCAATGGCGCTCAAATATTGTCCAGCGATTTCCACGGCGCGGAACTGCTTGCGATCCGCCTTTTTGGCGCGAACATCAGTCAACTGTACGAAAGCAGATGAACCGAAGTTCAGCCGCCCAGCCAATTCCTGGACCGCCTCGCGAGAATGTTTTCGTCCCTGCTCACCCATTTCGATCAGCACATGCCTGAATAACGTCGTAAATGAGGATAGTGAATTCAGCATTACTTCCCACAGTTCTTTTTCATTGTTTCCGGCCACCAGTAGATGCTGGCGCACCAGAAACAGCTTCTCTCTCAGTTCGTACTCCAGCTGGGAGCGATGGAGATGCATGGGAACTTCCAGGTTGCGCAGCACGTCTTCTCCATAAAGCACCCGATGACGAGTCTTCATGTCCACAAATTCGATCGAGAAAACATCGGCAGAAGTTCTCAAGTCAGTTTCCGTTAGGACTAATGGCGGATGGTGCTTCTTTCCACGCCACCATTCGACTACGCCGGCAATCTTGCTGAGCGAGGCGAATGACGCATCCCGCAGCACGCACAGCGTGTTCAAGTCCGAGTATTCAGGATGGAACTCTCCCTCCGCGGCTGAACCATAGAGCACAATGCTGACGAGATTCTCGCCGGCAGCCGCGCGCAGCTTTTCTACAAACTCGTCCACGAAGGCACCGATTTGCTTTTCTTCAACCATCGTCTCTCCTCACCAGCTTCCACTGGCTCCGCCGCCGCCTGACATTCCGCCTCCGCCAAATCCCCCGAAACCTCCTCCACCTCCACCGCCGAACCCGCCACCGCCCCAGCCTCCACTACGGTATCCACCGCCCCATCGCGGACCGCTATTGAACAGCAGCCACCAGAATAAGACCTTCCTGAGTGGGGTCGCGAGAACCACGATGACAACGATGATGATCAAGGCGACGGAGCGAAGTGAAATGTGGGGCTCCGGCTGCTCGGCAACTGGCGCGCGTTCGCCCGTAAGCTGGATACCAGCACCCTGGGCGATTACATCCGCGACTCGCAGCGTCATCAGTCGGACTGCCCGGCTGTAATCCCCTTGCTTTAGAAGCGGGACAGATTCCCGCCCGAAGCCGCCGACTTTACCATCCGGAAGAATCGGCTCGAGTCCGTAACCGACCTCAATTCGGTATTTGTGGTCCTTGACCGCCAGTAAAATCAGAACGCCCCGATCTGACCCTTTACTCCCGAGTCCCCACTGTTTGAACAACTCCGTCGCGTAACTCTCAATGTCTGCGCCGTCCAGGGAGTTGACCGTCACCACAGCCACTTTGGCGTGCGCTTTTTCGTCGAGTTGCCGGCAAATGTCATTCAGTTCGGCAGTGGTTCCTGGGTTAAGCACATGGCCGAAGTCATTGACGTAGTTTGTGGGATGGAGTTGCGAGACGGGTTCGGCGCAGAGTCGTTGCGATAAACACAGAGTTGCAAGGGCCAACACAATCGTGGCCAGCAGGATTTGCGTCGAGCGCTGCACTGCCGCTGATTCTACAAGAAGTAGTGCTGCCACCCTGTCTCTGCGTTCATTGAAGTGAGTGTCAATCAAGGGCAGAAGAGGTTCACAAAGGCACGGATCGCAAGAATTCCACCACAGCGCGTTCGGCAAAATGACCGTCGTATCCATCGCGCTCAGCGACAAACGAACAATGGCCGCCGTCTTTAGGTTCCACGAACGTGATGTTAGGGTTGGCGACAATCTTGCTCCGAGTTTCTGGCAAGATGCGGATAAAAGGATCGTTCTTTGCGTACAGAATGTACGTCGGCACCGCAATCCGGTCCACCACATTGGCAGCTGCCGAGCGCGAGTAATAGTCCGACGCACCCTCGAAACCGCAATAGAATGCAGTAATTTTGTCGTCGAAGTCACGCAGACTTCCCAAGCCGCGCAGACGGGACAAGTCGTATCTTCCCGGAAAACATTTCGCCTTCGCCTTCATTCGAGCCTTCAGCTTCCATAGAAAATACTGCTCATAGAGGTAGTTCATCGGGGAATGCAGCGCGTCCGCCGAGGCCGCCAGGTCCAGCGACGGACAAACAACTGCTACAGCACAAAGCTCGGGCGGACCGCCGGTTCCCCACTCGCCCGCTGTCTTAAGCACAAGGTTCCCGCCCATGGAGAAGCCACACAGAGCGAAATGCGAAATGTGGTCATTCTCCATCAAATGTTGAGCCACGGCTGCAACGTCCGCCGACCGTCCGGAGTGATACAAAGTTGGAGCCAGACTGTCGGTTCCGCCGCAAGTCCGCTGGTTCATGCGAATGATGTTCATGCCAGCCGCCATCCCTTTTTCCGCAATGCCCAGCATGTATTTCGATTCGCTAGATCCCTCAAGACCATGCACCACGATTCCGGTAAGTAATACCGGGCTCGACTTCGACCAACCGCTCCTCAGACTTCGCAACCGCGAACCGGCGCGGCAGGACGAAGCTGGCGATTGTTTGAAAGTGTCCACCCGCGAGGAACCGCCGTGGGCGGAAGTCCACCGGTTGCGCCTGGATTTTGGAAACGATGGTCCCCACAAGCTGATTCTAGTCCTGAGCTGGCTCTACAGCTTCGTCCCTGCACAGGCGGAGCAACCCCGTGCCATTCGCTCCAATCTGAAAATGTCGAGCAAGAGTTGTGATTCTGAGGAGGCTTGCAAATGGATGGTCTGAAATTCGGAACCGCGATTTTCACGTTCGTGCTCGGCGTAACACTGATGATTGCGACAACACCCAAAGCGTCCGCCGACGATGGCCGGAGCAGATGTCAGCACAAAGTCGAGAAGGCGGAAGAACACTTTCGCCATGAAGTTCATGAACACGGAAAACGCAGCCACCAAGCCGAAGAAGCGAAGGCAAAACTCAACACTGAATGGGACCGTTGCTGGACGGAAGCGCATGCCTGGTACGATCCGCATCGCCACGAGTGGCGGACCGACCGGGACTGGGACCGCAATTACGATTGGGACCGCGACCACGATCGCGACCTCGACCGTGATCACGATCGCTGATTTCAGCCGTGAGGAGGCGAGGTCGCGTTGGACGATAGGAAGCGCATCTTCAGAGCCTCGCCAATGCGCGGCAAATCTCAGTTGCAACCTGTTCCGGTGAAGCCAGTGGCAACAAGAGTGTCGCGGCTGCCGATTCCGACATCATCAGGTTAAATGGTGTGTTGCTCGCATCACCGGCCTGGCGGAAATCTGTGCGGAAGAGTACGACCGGTATTTTCATGAACGCGTAGCCGCACTCCCAGCACGTGCCCGAGTCGGGATCGGGGCCGTCCATGTTCGCGAGCACGACCTCCGACCACTTCAGCCCTTCAAGGTCTTTCTCGAAAATCGCCCGCGCCGTTTTCTCCCGCGGCTCTTGCTCCTGAGGAAGCCAGACTTGGTGGCCAGAGTCTGCCAGGGCGCGACCAAGTGCGCGATTGAATTCCTGCTCGGCCGTAGTGAAGAGCGGACCCGCCAAGTAGATTTTCATGGTCCTTTAATCTCGCACCGAGCACAAACGGTGTTCTGAAGGTAGAATTTTACCGCGCACTGCTTGATGCTCGACGGCGCCGAAAGCGAGACCCAGCCATGAAAACATTCCTGCGTAGTTTATTTCTTGCCCTGTTATGCTGCCCGACATTATTTGCCGCTGATCCGGGTCTGCGCATAATCAAAACGTACAAACTAGGCGGCGAAGGAGGCTGGGATTATCTCAAAATTGATCCCGAGTCCCGTCACCTCTATATCACGCGGGCGACCCACGTCATGGTGATTGACGCCGACTCGGGCAAGCCTGTAGGTGATATTGCAGATACTCCAGGCGCACACGGCGTGGCGCTTGCGCCTGATCTCGGTCGCGGGTTCGTCAGTAATGGCCGCGAGGGCACGGTCAGTATTTTTGATCTGACGACGCTCAAACCAATCAGCAAAGTTGCGGCGGTCGGACAGAATCCGGACGCCATACTTTTCGACCCAGCTACGAAACTCGTCTTTACGTTTAATGGGCGTAGTCAGGATTCCACAGCCATCAACGCTGCGACCGGAGAAATCGTGGGCAAGATTCCGCTGGGTGGAAAACCAGAGTTTGCCGTTAGCACCGGCGAGGGAGAGATATTTGTCAATCTGGAGGACAAGAGCGAACTTCTTGCGCTTGATCCGAAAGGTCTGAAGGTGAAGTCCCGTTGGCCGCTGGCACCGTGTGAAGAGCCCAGCGGCCTGGCAATCGACATGAAGAACCGCCGCCTATTTTCCGGATGTGACAATAAAATGATGACGGTCGTAGATGCAGATTCTGGAAAGTTGATTACGACCTTGCCCATCGGCGGTGGTGTGGACGCTAATGGATTTGATCCCGATAGCGGTCTGGCATTTGCCTCCTGCGGAGAAGGGGTGCTGACGGTGGTTAGTGAGGATTCCCCGGACAAATTCAGCGTGGCGCAGAACGTGACTACGCAGCGCGGAGCGCGGACCATGACGTTCGATCCGAAGACGCACCAGATTTTCCTTGTGACCGCCAAATTCGGTCCTGCACCCGTGGCTAAGCCTGGCCAAGAGCGTCCTCGACCTCCAATTCTGCCGGATACCTTTGAAGTGCTTGTGGTGGGCAAATAGGAGCGACTCTGACCAGTTCTGCATCCAATACCGCTGCATGAGCACTTTAAGCCGTGTGGTTGCGGTCACAATTCTTGCACCTCTTTGCGCTCTACCTGGACGCTCATATTCCGTCCTGACCCACGAACAAGTCGTGGATATGGCTTGGGAAGCACAGTTGCGTCCGATGGTTTTGAAACGTTTCCCGCAAGCCTCGACCGACGACTTGAAGCGCGCCCACGCATTTGCCTATGGTGGCAGCCTCATCCAGGACATGGGCTACTACCCATTCGGCAAGAAATATTTCAGCGACCTTCTTCATTACGTACGCAGCGGAGATTTTGTGATGGCTTTGCTGGAGGAATCCTCTGACATTAATGAGTATGCCTTCGCCCTCGGGGCGTTAGCCCACTATTCCTCCGATAATATCGGTCATCCAACCATCAACCGCGTTGTGGCAATCGAGTTCCCGAAGCTCAAGGCCAAGTATGGCGACGAGGTCACGTACGGCGACGATCCCAAAGCGCATATCCGCACCGAATTTGGCTTCGACATGGTGCAGGTCGCCAAGAATCGCTACACTTCGGATCGTTACCACGACTTTATCGGATTCGAAGTCGCTCAACCACTGCTGGAACGTGCCTTCCTGAAGACCTATGGCCTGAAACTCGGAGATGTTCTCGGTGATGAAGATTTGGCTATCGGCAGCTTTCGGCGGGCAGTGAGCAAGTTCGTCCCCAAGATGACGCAGGCAGCGCTACTGAACCGACGTGCCGACATTGTTCGCGACACGCCGAACTTTGATCAAAAGAAATTTCTTTACCACTTGTCGCGCGTGAATTACGAAAAAGAGTGGGGCAGGGGATATCGCAAACCGGGATTCGGTACGAGAGTTCTGGCATTCTTCTTGCGAGCGGTTCCGAAAAAGGGCTGGGCCAGTGCGCTAGCCTTCAAGGTTCCCAGCACGCAGACCGAAGACATGTACATCAAGAGTATTGATAAGACTATCGATAATTATAACTCTCTTCTCCAGCAGCTTCGCGAGGGGACGCTGAAACTCCCCGACACCGATTGTGACACAGGCCGGGAGACCAGCGCAGCGGAATACGAGCTGGCGGACAAGACGTATGAGCGCTTGTTGCATGATCTGAGCGGAAATCAATTTTCTCAGTTGACCCCGGCTCTTCAGACGAATGTGCTGGCTTTCTACTCCAACCTGGGTGCCCCCTTTCATACCAAGAAAGACCGACAACGATGGGATCAAACCGAGCGTGAAGTTCAGCAACTCAGGGGCTGGCGGCGGTCGGAAGAACCAGCGTTTCCCATTCCCATAAAATAGAAAAGCCAGCTAATCACAGCAATCCACACTGCAATCCTGTAAACTGTTTCGCTTCGCCATATGAGGGCAAATGGATATTCCTGAAGACAAATTTTATCGCGCTAAAATCCTCGATCGTGCCGACTTCGCTTCTGATTTGTGGATGATTCGAGTTGATCCCGGCGGTGCATTCACCTTCAAACCTGGGCAATACGCGACTCTAGGCGTCCAGACCGAGGCCAAGCGGATCGAACGGGCCTACTCAATCGTTTCCTCGCCAATCGAACCGAAAATCGAGTTTTTCTTTGAATTGGTTCCGCAGGGAGAATTGACGCCCAAGCTCTACGCGTTAAAGCCGGGTGACGAAGTTCTCATGCGCAAGTCCGCCAAGGGCCTGTTTACGCTCGACCAGAAAAGCGGTCGCACTAATCACTTCCTGGTCTGTACTGTGACTGGAGTTGCGCCGTTCGTAAGTTATGTTCGGACTCTGTATCGCAGCTGGAAAGAAGGAGCGTTCAAAGGCGAGCACAAGCTATTTCTATTGAATGGTGCAAGCCATTCCTGGGAATTCGGATATTGCGACGAACTGCGCAAATTCGCGGAAGCGGTTCCCTGGCTGAAGTATGCGCCAACCGTGAGCCGCCCCTGGGACGATGCAAACTGGAAAGGCGAAGTGGGACGCGTGGATGACGTGATGCGTAAGTATTCCGACCTGTGGGAACTCGATGGAACCAACTCAGTTGCGTATCTGTGTGGCCATCCTGACATGATCGAAAACGGCAAGGGCATGCTAAAGCGCATCGGGTTTACCAAGGAACATCTGAAAGAAGAGGTGTACTGGATCCCCGCCAAGGAAGCCGTGACCACATGAGCCTCACGCCGATCCGATGCACATGGTTTTTCACCGTGTGCTCGGAAAGGTGCAGCCGCGATCCGATTTCCTTGTTGGTAAGCCCCCAGCAGATCAGTTCCACAAGTTGGTGTTCGCGGCGGCTGAGTTCTGAGCGATTGCGCGCACGCAAGTTTTGCTGGATGGCGAGTTGCTGGGCGGCGCAACGAAACAGAGCTACTGAAAACCACGGCGGACAAAACGCTTCCCCAACCGAAACCGCGCGGATAGCTGTCAACACTTCTACCGCCGAGGCTTCGCGCAGAATATATCCGGATGCCCCGTCGCGCACCGCGTGGAGAAAATCATCCTCCTTGCTTTCCATTCCTACCATGAGCGTTCGTGCCTCTGGAATGCTCTTGTGAATATGGCGTAGTAGCTGTGATTGGCCCACCGCCAGACCTATGGAGTCGAGCAGAACAACCTGAGGCCGAGAAGTTGCGACCTCAGTGAGCGCTGTCACTGCGCTCGAAACTTGCGACCCTCAGTGCCTGGGTGACCTCGATCCGGCGAGATCAAACGCCGAGCGGGCCGGTATAGCCAAGATCGGATGGGATTCCAGGTTTCAGCTTGTCAAGATTAGCCCGCTGGCCGACTGGTCCATCGAGCGCGTGGGGGCCTACGTCCGAGAACGCGGCCTGCCCTATAACCCACTACATGACCGCCAGTATCCAAGCATCGGGTGTACTCACTGCACGCGAGCGGTGCATCCCGGAGAAGACCCTCGCGCCGGGCGTTGGCCGGAAAGCACAAAGCGCGAGTGTGGACTGCACGCATGGAACGGCGCAGGCGATTGTCTACCCGCGCTGACCGGCAGATAGAGACTGCGAAAGACGCGCCGCACATGCACCGCAGAGCTGCGCGGTGACACAAATTTGGTGCACCCACTGCTGCTTCTTAACTTCCTGTTTGCATCCCTGAGTTGCCGTGACCCGCCTAGAAGTCCCGTTCCAAACAAAATCTATTTTGCAGTTCAGAGTCGGGGCTATTTCCGTTGTCAGCCAGAAGCCGCCGCACGTGGAGCTGACGCGGCAGTCTATTGTCCGGCGGCGGTGGCCAATTGTTTTTCCTGCGGCGACATTTGCCGCCAGAGGACTTGCAGATCAGCGGAAATCCGCGAGTTCTGGGGATCCTGATGCAGTGCGCGGGCGAACCAGCGATACGCTGTTGGCAGATCCCGGCCTACGCAGTGCCCGGTCGCATACATCGTGCCAAGGACAGTTTGGGCCTTCGAGTTTCCGTGCAACGCCGCAGTTCTCAGGCTTGATTCCGCTCGCGGGCAATTCTGTGGCACGCCATTCCCGTAGAGATATCTCTCGCCGGTAAGCTCAAGGTCAGCATCTGGCGCAGCGGTAGGCCCAGACGGCTCTGGGGAAGGAGTTTTGGAAGCGCGAGGCGTAGCGTGCTTTGGAACTCGCGCCTTCTCTGCCGGCGCTGGTGGAGGGGTTGCTTCGGCAGTTTCGGTCTTCTCTGTGGCCTTCTCGGTGGCTGTCTCGGCGCTCCCTTCCGCTGATTTCTCCGTTGCCGGAGCTTTACCTTTTGCGGGAACTCCCCCTCCCGCTGGAGTCTGAGAAGCTGCGTCATTATTGGGCTTGCCTTGGGTTTCCCCCGGCGTCTTCTGGTCCGGTTGCGTGGGCAACACGTCTCCCGCCCCCGTCATCGGCTTATCAATATGCGTTTCCTGGTTCTGCGACATTGCAGGCGCTACTTCAGACGGAGATGCTGATTGGCTGCTTCCAGAACTGCTGCTCGCATTCAGCCGGTTAAAGGGGAAGCCGTTGTGGCGCCATTGCCAGCCCAGATACCCGGCGGCGCCAAACATTAACAATAGGAAAAACACCAGTCCCACGTGGCTGCGAGGAGCTTCATCTTCATACAGATAATGAAACTCGGTCTTTGGATCTTCGGCTAGACCCAAGAATGAGGGCCCGTGCACGTTCTCACTGCCGCCGCCATTGCCAGCGTGAGGCGCCTCTCGCACTGACGGCTGAGTTTCGGCAGGCGGATGCGCTAACGAAGCCCCGCACATTCCGCAGAAACGGTACTCAGGACTGTTATCGTATCCGCAATGGGTGCAGCGGACGTACATAGTCTCCAGCATAGCGCATTTTAGATGCGGAGAAGGGTTGCTGCTGTTGTGAGCAGTTAACTCTCGATAGAGCTGGCCTTGGGGATATAGCCGGAAGGTCTCCGCACGCAAAACCTGCCGGATAGGAAAGGACTTACGGCTTCTGTGTAGGTCGAAGTAGCACTTCGCTAGCGAAGGATTGCTCTGCCTGAGTTACGAGCATGGCAACAACGTGCGCAACATCCTCTGGCTGGAGCATTTTTCGCGGATCTTTCCCGGTATGAGGACTCAATTCCGTATTCACCGATCCTGGGCACACAACGGAGACTCGAATCCCATGCACGCGCAGCTCTTCCGCGACTGAATAACTCAGACCGTTTAGCCCCCATTTCGAGGCCGCGTAGGCCGCGCCGTTGGGAAGTGGATTCTTGCCAGCTAAGCTTGAAATATTCACGATATGCCCCGCGCGGGCGCGAATCATCAAAGGAGCGAAGCTGCGGATGCAGTAATACACGCCACGCAGGTTCGTGTTCAGGATCTTTTCCCACGCCTCCGGTGTCATTTGGTAAAGCGGCCCCGAAAAAGAGCCGACTCCGGCATTATTGACGAGGATGTCAGTTCGGCCATGGGCTCGTTCAACACTGGCCGCCATTTCCATGACAGATTCCAGGCTGGTTACGTCACATGCCATCGCGTCCGCACGGCCACCAGCCGCGGATATCCGAGATGCAGTAGCGTCCAGAGGTTTGGTGCTTCTTCCGCAAAGCACGGTGGTGGCGCCCATAAGGGCGAGCTTCTGGGCAGTTGCAGCTCCAATACCGCGTCCAGCACCAGTTACCACGGCAACCTGTCCGGCCAGAGGGCCTAGATCAGTAGTGTTCATGTAAGTTGCTCCTTCGGGATGGTTTAGTTTCAGAGCCGCCAAAAATATCAAGTTCTGCATCTTAGTAACAAGGGAGTCGCGTGGGAGCTATAGAAACTTGCGTAAGTCGGGGTACATACATATAATCCCGCTCACCGGAACTAGGCGTCGGCCCCGGTTGTCCCCAAGGGGCTCTATGAATTCCGGGGTCTTACTCAGGCCGAGGCGCTACCCTGAAGTAGTCCAGGTCTTAGATTCAGCTGTAGCAGTACACCGATTTCCCAAAATTCAATTTTCCTTAGGACCCGAGGAGTGACAGGAATGAAAACAAGTTTTCTGGCGATTGTGCTTGCATGCGCTCTGGTGGCCGCAGCTCAAGATGGCTCTCAGCAGCAAACTCCGCCCGCAGCGCCGGGCGGAGGGGACCAGAGCGCGCCTACGATCAAGGATCCGGCCGAGTACAACGCCTATGTTGGGGCGGTTCAGCAGCCGGACGCTAATGCCAAGATCAGCGCCATCGAGGCTTTCCTGGCGCAGTATCCAAACAGCGTAATGAAGACGAGTGCGCTGGAACTGCTGATGAATACCTATCTGCAGGCCGGCAATCAGCCCAAGGTCATGGAAAGTGCCAAACGTCTGTTGACGGCCGATACCTGCAATTTGAAAGCGCTCGCGCTGCTGACGTATTCGTCTCGCCAGAACTTTTCTGGCGGACAAAATGCGCAGCAGAATCTGTCTGACCTGACCCAGTACTCCAACAAGGGCCTGGAATGTCTCAAGACTGGAGCGAAGCCGGCTCAGATGTCCGATGCCGATTATGACAAGCTGAAGAAGCAGGTTTTCGTGATCTTCAGTGCCGGCGCGGGGTTTGCGGACTTACAGAACAAAAACTGTCAGAAGGCCCAAGTCAACCTGAGGGCTGCTGTCGAGGCTGAACCGAACGATTTGCAGAATGTGTACCCACTGGCGATGTCCTACCTGAGTTGTACTCCGCCCGACAGTCTGAACGGGCTCTTCTATATTGCGCGGGCGGCGTCACTGGCTCCAGCTGGCCCATCGCATGATCAGATAGAAAAATATGGTCGCAGTGTGTACAAGAATTATCACGGATCAGAAGAAGGTTGGACCGACTATGTGCTGCCGACGGCGAAAGCCGCCGCAACTCCGCCAGCCGACTGGGGTACTAAGATTACGAAATACGTTCCGCCTACCCCAGCGCAACAGGCGCATGACATTGTGAACGGCAAAACTCCCGACCAGATTAAGCAGCTTCCATTCGGTGAATGGGAACTTGTGCTTTCCGCCGGTAGCCCCGAAGATCAGGACAAAGTCTGGAGCGTAATCAAAGGTGTGCCGTTGCAGATGGAAGGAAATGTGATCGAAGCGACCAGCCCGACCGAGTTGCATATTGCCGGCAGCGAAGACGATATCGAACAAAAACGTCCTGACATCACTCTTACCATGTCCGGGCCGATTCCCCCTCGCCTGATGCCGAAGGCTGGCGACACTTTCGACTTCCAGGGAACGCCGGCATCCTATACGGCGACGCCGTTCATGCTGACGATGGAGGATGGGAAGCTGCTGAAAAAAGCTGGTGCCGCCCCAGCTCCGAAAAAACCGCCGGTCCATCGCCGTCCGGTCAGGAAACCGCAGTAGCAACGGATTCAACACACAGAGGCAGCCTTTGTTGGCTGCCTCTTTTTTTAAAGCCCCGCCCTGAACTACCGCGTCACCGCGCCAGCCTTGTATCAAATGCGGCGGGTCGGGTGCTGCGTGGTGGCCGCTTCCCGGCCTCGCGGAACTGTCGTACATCAATCTTCAGTTCATCCACGGTGCGGCTCAGAGTATTGCGGTGCATTCCGAGCTCGCGTGCGGCGCGGCATTGGTTGCCCTTGTTCTCTTGAAGCACAGTCAAGATGAAGCGGCGGCGGAACTCACGTACTGCCTCTGAGTAGAGGATATTGCTCCTATACATCTGCTGTACGAGCGCTTCCAGTTGATCTTTCACAGGTTCTCTCTTTTCGTTTTCTAAGTAGTCAACTCGTAAGTCTCGGAATCAAAACCCAGCAGTTACTTGCTCGCAGGACCCGCCGATGCCTGCGCTTTGCGCACGTAGTCGAGTCCTTGATAAAACTTGGCCCGCAATTCAGCTGGCGCAACCCAAATCGCTGCCCTTCCCACAACCAGAAAGTACGGCGCTAGCCCCGAACCCTGCAGCCATCGCGAAGTCGGGGTGAAGGCGGTCATGCTCACCAGAACGATGGCCACCAGCAAGCATCCACGCAGCAAACCTAGAACCGCACCCAAGAAGCGGTCCACCACGTTCAGCCCTGCTTCTTTCACAATCCAACGAACGATCTTGCCCAAAATTCCGGCAAGGATCATGACGCCGAGAAAAATAGCCAGAAACGCGACGATCTCACCCAGCCACCGCGAACTGATAAATGCCGCGAAGTGCCCCGCCAGATTCTGGTACTGCCAGGCAGCGATCAAATACCCACACACCAGCCCCGCGATTCCGAACGCTTCCTGAAAAAAACCAGTGCTGGCTGCCTGCACCACTGAAACCAGCAGTACCAGCAAAATGATCCAGTCGGCAATGTTCACGCGGCGCCCTCCGCGCCGAGTTCATACATCCAGCTCACGTCCCGTTAACCGGCGATACGACTCCACGTACTTCTCGCTTGTTCTTCGGGCTACCTCTGCCGGGAGGGGCGGTGCCGGAGGCAGCTTATTCCAGCGGATCTCTTCCAGATAATCACGCACGTACTGCTTATCGAATGATTGCTGCGACATCCCAGGTTCGTACTTTTCCGCGGGCCAAAAACGGGAGGAATCCGGGGTCAGCACTTCGTCAGCAAGAGTTATACCTGCCAAGGTACACCCAAATTCGAATTTTGTATCGGCGATGATGATCCCCTTGTCGCGCGCGTATGCGGCTGCTTTGGCATAGATCGCAAGGCTTAAGTCGCGTAATTGACGGGCGTCTTCGGGGTCCACCAACCGCGACATTCGCTCGAACGAGATATTCTCATCATGACCCGTTGTGGCCTTTGTCGCCGGCGTAAAGATTGGCTCCGGCAACTGTTCGGATTCGCGAAGTCCCGCAGGAAGCTTGATTCCGCAAACCGCGCCGGTAGCTTTGTATTCCTTCCATCCTGATCCGGACAAATAGCCGCGCACCACACACTCGACAGGGAACATTTCCGCCCGTTGCACCAGCATCGAACGCCCACGAAGCTGGCTGGCATACTGCTGGACTTCCGCCGGGTAGCGGTTCACGTCCGCGGTTATGAGGTGGTTGGGAACAATGCCCTTTAGAAAATCAAACCAGAAAAGAGAAATTTGTGTTAGCACCCGGCCCTTGTTGGGAATGCCGGTTGCGAGCACAAAGTCGAAGGCGGAGATTCGATCAGTAGCAACAAAAAGAAGATGATCGCTGCCCAACTGATAGACGTCGCGGACTTTCCCGCTGGCGAACAGCTCCAGCTCGGGGAAGTCAGTCTGTAATAGAACGGGATCGAGAGTTTGGGTATTCATTGCGAAATTTTAGATGTAGAAATCGTCGCGTATTCTAGCTGTTCAGAAATTTTTGTCAACGGCTGAGATGATAGCTGATTTCCGGCGTCCCCGTTTTCCACCGTTGTGCAATTGACAAAAAGACGGCGCCTTGAATGTGGCGTCCAATAAGCCATTTAAAGGAACTTGATTGTGGAAAAAGCTTGTCCGGGATTCCCTCTTTGAACGCCTTTAAGATTCGTGACCGCAGGCGATCAAGGTCTCCGGCCAAAAAGTCACCCGTACTTTTATGATCTGGCTTGTAGGGAAGAGGGCCTGCAATCGCGAAGCCGACAACAGGCTGATAGTTTCGTAGTCCGGCCAAGTGTGGAATTTCAGTTGTATTGCCCTTTGCGTTCGCGTCGGAAGAAACTGGAAAAAGGGCAACCGGTGATGCATCTCCATTGGATACCAAAAATTCGGTGTCGTAATGAACCACGACCTCCCGACGCGCATGATTTCTCTTGCCATCTTTTCGTGGAGAGTGCGCGGCACATGCTCGATGACGGCATTTGAATACACAATGTCGAAACTTTTATCTTGGAATGGGAGAAAGCAAGCGTCGGCGGTCACCCCGATCCGGTCCGCTCTCTGATGGAAATCCGCATACGCCTTTGTGTTGCCGTAGTGGAGATTCAACCCAACGATACGGAATTGCTCCCAAGCAGGATCGAGTTCAGGCTGCTCGCCGGATTCGTAGCCGTGCTTTCCGGTAAGCGCCTCACAGACGTGAGGTGGAGTCGCTCCGATATTTAGGATGCATATGCCTGGGCGCGGCCCCATCAAGTCCCGGAAAATGGCGAGTTTCCTCCGCCTCGATCTCAGACTCATTTCATATTGGAATCGTCCCAAGCTGTGGGAAAGGAATTTCAGTGCAGAAGTGCTCAGGAGTCACCATCCCCTCTCTAGTGGTTAGAGAATACTTTGATCCTGAGTAGAATCCTGGGGTTGCCAAGCGAGCCAAGATCAAGGACGGTCTACAGAGAATAGGCTTAAGCCGTTGCTCCAAACCGCACTGAAACCAGCTTCGACACCCCGGGCTCCTGCATAGTGACTCCATACAGCACCGGGGCGATGCTCATCGTCTTCTTGCTGTGGGTGATGAGTACGAATTGCGTTTGCACGCTCATCTCTTTCACCAGTTCGGTAAAGCGGCCGATGTTGGCCTCGTCGAGTGGTGCGTCCACTTCGTCCAGGATGCAGAAGGGGCTGGGCTGATACTGGAAGATGCCCACCAGGAGCGCCAGCGCAGTCATTGCCTTTTCGCCGCCCGAAAGCAACAACACGTTCTGTAGTCGCTTGCCTGGGGGAGAGGCGACGACGTCAATGCCGCTCTCCGCGCTATTTTCCTCATCAGTCAACCGCATTATGCCCGTTCCGCCACCGAACAGCTTGCGGAACGTGACCTGGAAATTCTCGTTAATCTTGTGAAATGCCTCCTCGAACTTCTGTCGCGAGAAAGTGTCAATCTCTTTGATTGTGGCCTGCGTGTTCTCGATAGATTCGATCAAATCCCGCCGCTGTGTATCAAGGAATGCCTGCCGTTCGGCAGTTTCTTTGTATTCTTCGAGCGCCATCATATTTACCGGTCCCATCGCATCGAGGCGCGATCGCATTTCCTGGCAGGCCTGTTCTTCTGCGGCAAATTCGTCGCCAGAGACTCGGAGCAGAGTTGAATCCGCCGTCAACTCGATCCGTTGCACGCCCAGGTCGTTGATGCAGGTCTGCGCAAGGTATTCAGCGTCCGACTGCAACTTTACGGCGGCGGTGGACAATTCTGCTTTGCGATCGCGTGATGTATCAAGGAGGCGGCGGGCATCACGCAGAAGTGAATCGAGTTCAGCCAGTCGGGCGCGCACCTGCTCCGACTCGAACTGCAGCAAACCCGACCGGACTTCACACGCATTTCGCTCGGCTTCGAGATTAATCAGTTTCTCCGCGATGGACTGGTTTTCCGCTTCGCGCTCACTTTTCTCTGCAACCGCCGATTGAATTTGGGCAAGGAGAGAATGGACTCGTGCCTCCATCTCCGACACGAGCTGGGCGATTCTTTCGAGCACCGATGCTGCCGAACGGTGACGCTCCTCAAGAGTGGCTACCTGCGACTTCCGTTCGGAAACTGTTTGCTCGGCGAGATCGCGGTTGCTGCGGAGCGAGGCCAACTTCTCTTGTCCGATCGCCGCCGATTGATCCAGTTCTGCGCGCTTGGTTTCCCTCGAAGCGATCTCAGCCTGACGCGCGATCACGAGCTCCTCTTGTGCGTCGCGCTCCGCAGCAAGCCGCCCAAGTTCCCGCTCGCAGACCTCGCAACGTTCACGCACTCGCGCCATCTCGGAATCAATCTGGTGAAGCGCATGCCCTGAGGTCATCGCCTGTTTTTCGGATTCACGCTTTTCGCCTTCCAGCCTCTCCAGGAGGGAGGTCAGATCTTTGATTTCGTGCCCGAGGTGCAGCACACGAGTTTCCTCGTGGCGAAGCGCCTGCTCCAGCTCTCCCACCAGGCGCATCACGTCGCGCAACTCGCGTTTCATGGAAAGTGGGCCTTCGGCGCGCTGCTTGCCTCCGGTGACGGTCACGTTGTGAAAACATTCCCCGCTCTTTGAGAGGAAGAACGCATCCGGATTTTCCAGCGCCAGATCGCGTGCGAACTGCGGATCGGGAACTATATAACCATCCCGCAACTTCGGCAGAATCACTTCCAGAGATTTCCCAAATCCATCAAGCACGCGAATGGTGTGCTTCAGCGGAAGAATAGATTCATTCGGAGGATCCGGCCTTCCATCCGGGACCGCAAACGAGAAACGCGCTTGCGAATCATCAGGGTGTACCAGGAAGGTAGCGCGTCCATCTACATCCGAACGCAACAGGCGAAGGCCTTCGTCAGCCGCGTCCCAGGATTTCACCACAATGTAATTCAATTCATCGCGCAGAAAGTCTTCGACAACGCCTTCAAATCGCGGGTCCACTTCGAGGAAGTCGGCCAGCACTCCCACAGGCGCCTTCCCGTCCTGAAACACTCCCGACTGAAACAATCGTCGCACCGATTCCGTGGAATACCCATGCTCGGCAATGACCGCTTCGAGCGAACCACGCTTGCCCAATGCCGTGGCAAACTCCGCGCGCAAACTGTCGAGATGATTCTTCGATTCCGCTTCCTGACGCCGCTTGAGTTCCAGCAACTCGCGGGTTTGCGCGATCTCTTCTGTCAAAGCGGAAAGCCTCTGAGAAACCGATTCAAACTCAATAGCAAGCTGGCCACGCTCGCCGCCAAAGGTTTCTGCCTGGGCGCGAGCGGCTGCCATTTCGTTCTGAAGCCGCTGAGCTTCTCTGTCCGCAGCCGCCATGCGCTCTTCCGCCTGCGTTAGCTGGTTTCGCAGATTGGAAAGCGAAGCCACGGATTCGAAAGTTCACTGAGTGCACCAGCAGCTAATGACGCCTGCAGCTGGCTGGCTTCGAGCTCCTGCTGCGCCGACGCAAGATCGGCGGCAGCCGAATCCAGCAACTGACGATTTGTCTTCAACTCTTCTTCAAGCGCCGTCAGCCGCATTCGCGCCTGCGCCAATTCAGTTTCGGAACCCGCGGTCCGAACCATCAGCTCGTTGCATCGTTCCTCGTTGTGCCTCCGCTGTGACAGGTTGCGGTCCACTTCGAGCTTGATATCCGCCAATCGGCCGCCATTTTCGCGGATTTCAGTTTCAATCGCATAGCCCCGCCGCGTGCTCTCACCAAGTTCCACTTCCATTTCCTGCACAGATTCCGCCTGTCGGCGCATTTCTTCCGACACGGCGTTGATCTGCGAATCTAACTCCGCGCTCTGCACGTCGAACTGCGCAAACTTGCTGGCCACGACCAGCCGCAGTTTGGCGCGCATCTCATCACGCAAGCGGGCGTAGCGCTCGGCTTTCGAGGCCTGCCGCTTGAGCGAATTCATCTGCCGGGTGACTTCCTCGAAAATGTCGTTCACGCGGGCAAGATTCAGCTTTGCATCTTCAAGTCGTGCCTCTGCCAGACGCTTCTTGGTTTTGAATTTCGTGATTCCCGCGGCTTCCTCGATGATGGCGCGGCGGTCGGTCGGCCGGCTGCTTAAAATTTGCCCAATGCGTCCTTGTTCGATTAGTGCATAGGATTCCGGGCCCAACCCCGTTCCCATGAACAGCTCTTGAATATCACGCAGACGGCAGAGTTTTCCGTTCAGCAGATACTCGCTATCGCCGGAGCGGAATAAACGGCGGGTAACCACGACTTCGCCCGCGCGAAATTGCTGCTGGTTGAACTTGCGCCGACGGATTTTGAGAACGACAGCCGGCGCACTTCCAGCGGAGGCGGTCTCTAATGGCGTCGTGACATTGCGGAATTGCGGCGCGAACATCGGCTCGTCATCCGGGAAAGCAATTGTCGTCTCGCAGATCGAGTTCCGTGGGATCGTTCTTGTCCGCGCCGTCGTAAACCTCGGGATCAATCAGTGACAGCGACACCTCAGCCATCCCCGTCGGCTTGCGGTCGCGGGTGCCTGCGAAGATGACATCCTCCATGCGCGACCCGCGCAGAGTCTTCGCCGACTGCTCGCCGAGCACCCACGAAATAGCGTCGGCAATGTTCGACTTGCCGCACCCGTTCGGCCCGATGATGGCCGCAATGCCATCCCCGTGAAACTTGAGCTCGGTGCGATCGCAAAACGACTTGAATCCGAGAATTTGGAGCTTCTTCAGTTTGAGCAACTTGCACTCCTTGCTGACTCAGAACGTGTTGAATCGTCGGAGGGCACGGCCTCCAGCGAATGTATCGAATCACGGGAGGGCACGGCTTCAAGCCGTGCCGTTAGAGTGCTTTTCTTCTGTGAAGCGGCCGAAGGCTGACCGTGTCCAGCCCGGCGCGCAGCACTCCTTACTTTTGAGAGGCAACTCTCATCGGCAGGGTTTACCAACCAGATTCCTCCGCCAGTTCGCTGGATGCGAAACCGTCCCAGGCTGGGTAGGGCGGGGCACAAATTAGAGCTACTGTACCGACGAAATCGGGCCGGGTCAAGTAATAAAACACCATATCTTGTGGGTAACTCGTCCAAACCACGGCATTTGGCATCTGCTATGCAGATTCTGCGTGATTTGATCCTGTGGATCGGAGAGGAAGGGGAGAATCGCGAGAGCCAAATTAGACTAGCGCAGGCCGGAACCGGAAGCAATCAAGAAAGCAAGGAGCAGATGCCGGACTGCGGTAGGTTTTCTCAGCGAACTTTGCGCTCCTTCGTCGAGCTTTGCGGTTAAAGGTTTTGGGTTTACCGAGGGAGCAAAAACAAAATCTTAAACCGCAAAGTTCGCAAAGAGGTCCGCAAAGAGGGCAAAGGGCAATCGAATGCGACTACCAGAGGGGCTGACTAAGGTCGAATTTCGACCGGTGTTCCGTTGTCCACCAGGCGCCAAATCTCCTCGATCTCCTGATCGGTGACAGCGATGCAACCGTCGGTCCAATCTCGAGCGCGATGCGCGGCGCCCACGAACTCATAACCATTCGGCAGGCCGTGGATGAAGATATCTCCGCCTGGGGATGCGCCCAACTTCCGGGCACGCGCTTTGTCTTCCCCATTCGGATAGGAAACATGCAGTGAGCGATGGAATTGGCTCTGACTGTTTCTTCCGTCAATCACGTACACGCCTTCCGGCGTTCGATGATCGCCCTGCCGCGTCTTAGGCCTGACCGGCTCTCCTCCCAGCGCGATCTTGTAAGTCTTGAGTACCTGTCCGGCGTGCATCAGTTCCATCGTCCGAGATTTCTTGTGCACAACGATGCGGTCGGCACGAGCCTGGGCCTGCAGGTGAAGTGGTAGGACGGATGCTATCAGTGCAAAACTCGCCGCTCGTCGGGACACGTGCCGCATTGCCGCTAAAAGAAGACTTCCGGGGAAACATGGAAGCGACGGCTGAGTTTTCTAATGTGCTCGATTGTCAATCCGCGTTTCCCATTCAAGACCTCGGAAACGATGCTGGGAGCTCCGAACACATCAACCAGATCTTTTTGCTTTAGACTGTTCGCTTCGATCAGTTCGTTCAATATTTCGGTTGGTTTGGCCGGTTTGAGGGTGTACGCCTTTTCCTCGAAATCCGCGATCAGCAAGGTCAACAGTTCGGCCAAGCGCTGTTCTGCCGGAGAGAGTTTGCCCTTCTGGTCCAATTCCTCCAGCATCGCCAAATAGCGTTCATTCTCTTTCTCACTGTGGATCACAGACGGCAAAGCTCTGGCCAGGAGGTCAGCGTATTCAGGACGGCTGGTTGCGGTGCTCATGGTTTCCATTTCTCCTGATCGTATTCAGCGTGCGTTAGCAAAGAAAATAGTTGACTCATCTCGCCAGGCGGGCGAGAATGTTCGCCTTCCCCAAAGTGCCTGATTCTCAAAATTCTTCTTGCTAGGAGTCTCCATGCGTTGGTTATGGATCTTCGTCGTTGCAGCTGCGTCATGTGTAGCTCAAACTCTGCCCTATCCCAGTAAAGCTGAGTGGACGGCTACGCCAGGCGTCATTTGGCAATCTCAGAAAAAATATCCGAGCAACGTAAATGTTGTCTTATATCTAAACGCCTGTCGTGACAGTTCCGGTAAAGTTCAGAAACAATTATCGAGTGCTGACAACTACAGCATAACTGCTACTGGAACCGGAATATCTCCGTCGATCCAGCTTGTCGGGGAATGCACTCTCACCTCGGTTCTAGCAATTGATTCTTCGGCCCAGCCGGGCAATCAGTTTCTTATCGTCAGCAAGCAGCCCGACAAGACCAAACCCCCGTCCTATGAAGGCGCTGCAGTGCTGGCGCTGATGGACTCGACAGCGGGCCCACTCCTTCAACTCCAGAGGTCGACGTTCTTTGGGACGTGATAAGCCAGCATATCTGCTCCGATTCATTCGGCAACCACGTCCCCAAATACCTCTATTGTATTGAAGTAAAGGTCGGGAATAACAGCAGCCATGCTCTGCAATTGGCCGGCGTCGGTTTCAAAGTAAACCACCCATTCGCTGGTAAGTACGGGATTCCAGACGACGCGAAGCTCATCTCGCCAAACATTGCGTATCAGACGACCCGATCAGTGTTGCAGGCAGGTGGCGGAACGACTGCCCGCAACTTGATGTATAAGTCCGTCCAGTCTTTGGGACTGATCATGGCATCTTTCACTCCCTACTTTCACAACAACTCCAGCAAGGCAAAATGGTCAACCGGAGCAGCGATCGTGAGCGGGGCATTTGTGCAGACTTTTGACCTAGTCGCACCGGATTTGACGGTCAAGGAGCTAACTAACTTGGATGACCAGGCGTTTCGAGACGGGAAGTTGATTCCGAACAATACACAGATCAGAATGATCGTGTTCGTAGATAAGGCGTTAATAGCGGGATCCATCAAGGAGAAGTGCAGGGCGCTTCTCACAAGCAAAGGCAGTGATAACAAAGATCATGCGCCAACCGACTCCGAAGTCAATAACTGCGCCAATTCGAACGATCCTACGATAGTCAGAGTCTTGCTCGGTGATCTAGTGTTGGTAGGAGACCAAGTGGACTACCTGCAACGCGTCGTCATAGATTCGAGTGTTACCTCGCAAGAAGTCAATCCCGCCCCAGCGGTAAAGCCTGCAGCGGTTGCGAGTGCTCCGACCATCACTAAGATCGACCCGTTGTCAGGCCCGGCCAACACGGCTGTGACGATTACCGGGACGAACTTCGGTTCTACCAAGGGCACGGTCACTATTGGCGGAACCGCCGTGCCCACAGATTGGACCGACACTCAGATTAAGCTGACCATTCCATCGGGAGCTCAAGGCGGCGACGTCGTGGTCACAACGGCCGGAAACCTATCCGTCAAAGGAGAAAAGCAGTTCGATGTGAAGTAACGATGCCGAAAAGACTATCACCAGCAGCAACCATAGGTCTAAAGGAGGCCCTGTGTGCAGTCTACTGGTATAAGGCCGACCTTCGGAGCCTTCTTCAGCAGTGCCTTTCTAGTCCGGCCGTGCTAAGCACTCTGAACTGGGATAACTACAAGCGCCAGATTGTTTCGGATCTCGTCGACTACTTGACCCGTTCGGAGCAGCACGTAAGCGACTTAACCAGACTGTGTCATGAAGTCTGCGGCATCAACGCGTTTAGCCACTTGGAGCAACTCGAGGGTGGCGCCGAGAAAGCCGCCCGAGCTCGCGCGGCAGTGGCCCAGCTCAATCAGTTAGTCGAGCCGCACGACCATGTCGTAAAAGAGCAGGACGACCTGGCTGCGAGACAGAAACGGGCCGATGAGAAGCTCCGAGCAAACACTGCGGTTCGACAGAGGCTGGAAGATATCAAGACGCGGTATATGGCCTTAGTGGTGTCCACTAACGTTCAGGGTCGCGGATTCGAACTCGAAAAAGTAATGTATGACTTGTTCGAACTATTTGACCTTGATCCGAAGGCATCCTTTCGTAACACCGGCGAGCAAATCGACGGGGCGTTTTCTCTGGAAGGAACCGACTATCTCTTTGAGGCTAAGTGGCAACAAGCTGCAGTGGCAGCGGGCGATCTCGATTCATTTGCGGCGAAGGTGCGTAGGAAGTTAGAAAACACGCTTGGTGTCTTCTTGTCCATCAATGGGTTCTCCCCGGACGGAGTCGATGCGCATTCCTCGGGTGGTGCCGTCGTGATTCTCATGGATGGAGCGGACTTGATGGGCGTCCTGGAAGAAAGAATCGATTTCGTCACTCTCCTTCTCAGAAAGAAGAGGCACGCTGCGCAGAGTGGCAATATCTATTTGAGGCTCCACGAAATACTAGGGAGTAGTTCTTAGATTCAAAACGCATCAATTCCCGTTACACTCTGCCCGATAATCAGCGTGTGGATGTCGTGGGTGCCCTCGTAGGTTTTTACCGACTCCAGGTTGGCCATGTGGCGGAAGATGGGGTACTCGTCGGCTACGCCGTTGGCGCCCAGGATGTCGCGGGACATGCGGGCACACTCGAGGGCCATCCAGACATTGTTTCGCTTGGCCATGGAAATGTGCTGGTGCTGGGCTTTGTCCTGATCTTTGAGGCGGCCGACTTGCAGCACCAGTAACTGAGCCTTCGTGATTTCAGTGATCATCCACGCCAGCTTTTCCTGCACGAGTTGATGCGAGGCGATGGGCTGGTCGTGAAACTGTTTGCGGAAGAGCGAATACTGCAGCGCGCAATCGTAGCAAGCCATTGCCGCGCCTACCGCTCCCCAGGCGATTCCGTAGCGGGCCTGATTCAAGCACATCAGCGGAGACTTCAGGCCTCCACTTTTCGGCAACAAGTTCGATGCAGGGATGTGCACGTCTTGCAGCGAAAGGCTCGACGTCACCGACGCCCGCAGCGACCACTTGCCGTGAATGTCTTCGGCGCGAAAGCCGGGGCGGTCGGTTTCAACCAGAAATCCGCGAATCGAGCTGGCGTCGTTGGGATCGCTGGAATCGTCGGTCTTCGCCCAGATCACCGCCACATCAGCAATCGATCCCGAGGTGATCCACATCTTCTCGCCGTTTAGCACGTACTCATTTCCGACCTTGCGTGCGCGGCTTCTCATGCCGCCGGGATTCGAGCCGAAGTCAGGCTCCGTCAGGCCGAAGCAGCCCAGCTTTTCGCCTTTTTGCATCGCCGGCAGCCAAGTGTTTTTCTGCTCGTCGCTGCCAAAGGCGTAAATGGGATACATCACTAGCGCCGATTGCACGCTGACGAACGAGCGCACGCCGGAGTCGCCGCGCTCCAGTTCCTGTGTGACCAGGCCATATTCCACGTTCGACATTCCAGCACAGCCATAGCCCTTCAGACTGGCGCCGAAGAAGCCCAGTTCGCCCATCGGCTTGACCAGTTCGCGCGGAAAGCGGCCGGCGCGATTGCACTCTTCGATGATAGGGATGAGATTGTCTTCGATGAACTTGCGCGCCGTGTCGCGGACCAGTCGTTCGTCATCGGTGAGCAGAGTGTCAAAGGCGATGAAGTCCACTCCACGAAATTTGATGGCCATGGGAATCTCAATTCTGTTTTCTTCTCGGCTCGTGTGGCGCGGACACTCTTGTCCGCGGATGCTAGGTGGCGCCAAACCGGCAGCGACAGCTGCGCCGGACATTTGGCGGACAAGAGTGTCCGCCCCACACAAGCCGGAAGGGAAACGTTTGACGTTAGCAGGAGGCGAGCAAGCGGGTCAAACGAAGAGTGGTCTTCCTCAGTGGGACTCTGTGTCCTCGGTGGTTAGCGCTTTCGCAGCACCTCCTTTACAACTCTTTTACAGGAATTGACAAGAGTAGTGCAGCTCAATGCATCTATACTTATACGGCTTCAAATGCGCGGGGGCATCAAAATCGGGCTTGGAATCGCGGCACTGATTGTGCTCGCGTTGCCATCGTTTGCTGTGGACGTGAGCTTCGCGGTTCCTCCACTCGACTACGGCTTTCAGCTTTTGTACAACTTGGATTTCGACCATGCGCACAACATCTTTGCAGCATGGGAGCAGAGCCATCCCGACGATCCCATGGGTCCCACATGCGATGCCGCGGGATTGCTATTTTCTGAATTCAACCGGCTGGGGGTGCTGGAGTCGCAGTTCTTCGAGAGGTTTGAAAACCGCCAGAAACCGAAAACTGATCCGACAGTTCGCGCCCGCTTCAATGCTGCAATTCAGAAAGCCGAGACGATCGCGCAGTTACGTCTGGCCAAGAATCCAAAAGACAAAGATGCTCTTTTTGCTCTGACTCTGACCAATGGCTTGCAGGGCGACTACGCGGCGCTGATCGAAAACCGGAATCTTGCATCACTGCATTACACCAAACAAGCGACTCAGTGGGCCGATCAAACTCTGGCTGTCGATCCCGACTGTTACGACGCCCACATTGCCGGCGGCATCAGCAAATACATCATCGGGAGCATGGCCGCACCGGTGCGCTGGCTGGTGCGTCTGGGTGGGATCTCGGGCGACAAGCAGGCGGGAGTGAAGGAATTGAAGCTGGTCGCGGATCGTGGACATTATTTGGCGCCGTTCGCGAATATTCTCTTAGCCATCGCGTACGTTCGCGATCATGACAAGCCGCACGCACGCGAACTGCTGGCGTCGTTGCGCGATCAGTACCCCGCCAATCCGCTGTTCGCTCAGGAAATCGCAAGGTTGGATTCGAGTCGGTGATCCTCACACAACGACCCGCAAACAAGTGCTGATACGATCTTCGCAATGAATTCTGTCGCTCTGTACTTTGCGTCCGGAGAGTCACTGTATCCGGGCGCAGTCTTGTTACTGCTAGCGCTGGTTGTTTCGCCGTATTTACAGAAGCGATGGCACATGCGATTACGGAATCTCGCTGCGTCGATTGCCTTGGCGATGATCGTGATGGCTTGTCCGCCGTTCGCGTGGACCGTTGACGTAATCTTCCTGGTTGCGTTCGGGTTGTGGTTTTTGACATGGGACCTGAGGCGGCCGAAAGGAACACTGCAGATCGCTTCTGCATTTGTTCTGACTGCCCTCCTGATAATATTTCCGATCATCGAAATCTCGCATAGACATGCCGGTGATCGCGGGGACACGTGGTGACCATCTTGTGATCGTGGACGATTCAATTTCTTCCGGTATTGATCCTCGTGTGCCCGCGTGGCCCGTGATAATGCAGGAAATCACTGGGATACCGACGAAGAACCTGTCACAGCCTGGCACCACCGCGCTGGATGGGATGGACATGGCCACGAAGGTCACGCCTGATGATCGCGTGGTCTTGGTTGAGATTGGCGGGAACGATCTGCTGTCTGGGGTGCCGTCGAGTGAATTTGGCCGCTCTCTTGAGGCAATTCTCTCAAAGCTTGCCGCGCCGGGGCGCACAGTCGTCATGTTCGAGTTACCGCTGCTACCGCACAGGATCGCGTACGGCCAGATTCAGCGACGACTCGCAGCGAAGTACGGAGTTTGGTTGATTCCGAAACGCTATTTTGTCCGCGTGATCAGCGGCCCTGACGCGACCTCAGACGGTCTTCATCTAACGACGACCGGAGCGCGGCGAATGGCGAATCTCGTC
>WNGL01001756.1_pt1 | contig 38310 bp, 43 predicted proteins | sample 5400591 | NCBI WGS metagenome assembly WNGL01 (sample SAMN13153377, study PRJNA577476) | soil metagenome | isolation source: 80 cm soil or saprolite under Garry oak tree replicate 1 | place: USA:California | collected 2016-06-15
AGACCGGATGGCCAAGCGCATGCAGGCAAAGCAGGACCGGAAGGCCCGCATCGAGGCGATGCGGGCCAAGCAGCGCGCTCAAGAACGGCGCAGGCGGCTGGCCTGGTTCGGCGGCGGCGGGGTCGTCATCGCGGCCGTGATCGCCGTGGTCGTCGTAGTCGCGATCTCGAAGAGCGGTGCCGGGGCCCAGGAGGCGATCCCGCCCGCCGTCACCGGGACCACGACAACCCAGGCCGCCGCGGTCACCGTGCCGGACACCACCGGCATCAGCGGGGTCGTCGCCTACGACACCAACGGATATCCCGCCAGCAGCCACACCGGACCCGCGAACCAGGCGCTCTCGCACCTCCACGTCACCGGGCCGGTGCAGTACTCGGTCACGCCGCCGGTCGGCGGCGAGCACAACGCGGTATGGATGAACTGCGGCGTCTACGACAAGCCGGTACCCAACGAGCGCGCGGTGCACAACCTGGAACACGGCGCCGTCTGGATCACCTACCAGCCATCGCTGCCGCAATCCGAGGTCAGCCAGCTGCGCGCCTTCTCCGGCCGCCAGAGCGTGCTGACGCCGAGCAGCGGGGGCGCTGGCTCACGGTACATCGACCTGACCCCCTACCCCGGGCTCCCGGCCCCGATCGTGGTCTCCTCGTGGGGATTCCAGCTCCGGCTCAGCTCGCCGGCCGACCCCAGGCTGCAGCAGTTCGTCAGAAAGTTCCGGGCGTCCCAGAAGTACACCCCCGAATATGGCAGCCTGTGCACCGGCGGCGTCGGCACCCCGCTCCAGCAGTAGCCAGCGGTAACCCGCCCGGCGCCTGATCGATCAGTCGTTTCAGGCCCGCGTAGGTCACCTGCCCGATGATCCGCCCGGCGATATCGCCGTTCCTGTCGAGGACCAGCGTGTCCGGGATCGCGGGCGGGATGAGGCGGCCGAACGCCAGCTCTGTCCGGGCCGACGGGTCGTACAGGCTCGGGTAGCCGTGATAAAGCGGTGAATTTCTGGCGCATCGTCACCCAGCACCACATGTACGTCATCGGCGGCTCCAGCGACCATGAGCACTGGCATGCCCCGGACGTGATCGCCGGACAGCTGTCCAACCGCACCTGCGAGGGCTGCGTCACCTACCACATGCTCAAGCTGACCAGGCTGCTGCATTTCCACCAGCAGGACCGGACGGACCTGCTGGACTACTACGAGCGGGCGCCTTCGGCACGGACACGAGCACGGCGATGCCACTGCTGGACACCGCCTCGGTCCGGCGAGCGGGCCAGCAGCCGATGACGTTCAGCGCTGTCGCCGACGGCAAGCCCGTGACGCTCATCCCGGTCGCCCGCGCCCATCACCAGCACTACACCGTCTACTGGCGGAGGGCAGACCTGGCCCCGGCGCCCGTCCCGGGGCGCCGCCCGGCACCGCGCCGCAGCGTGTCACCTAAGGAGGGTAGGTTATAGTGCCCTGGGCGACGGGCAGAGGCAGGAGAGAAATCAGATGAGCGGCGTGGGCCAGCTGGTGATGAATGGGCCGCTGATCCTCGCGGTGCCGGTGGCCGCGGCGGCGGGCGCGATCACGTTCGCCTCGCCGTGCTGCCTGCCGCTGATTCCCCGGCTACCTGTCCTACGTGGCCGGCATGTCCGGCGCCGGCGCGGAGCGCTCTAGTGGCGTCGGCCTGCCCCCGGCCGACGGGAATCGCGAGGAGGCCGGGGGCCGGGTGGCGGGCGAGCTTCCTACCGCCCGCGCTGTGGCGGCCACTATCACGCGGGCCGGCGCATCCGCTGCGGCGACCGCGGCCACAGCCGACGGGCGGAGCGCCGGCGGGCGCGGCCGCATGGTCGCGGGCACCTGGCTTCATCCTTCGAGGGGACGACCGCCAGTGGCAGCAGGGTCAGTCGAGGTGCGGATACGTGTGGTCGAGCCAGTCGCGGAGCTGCCGCCACTGGGTCGGGTGGATGTCCAGCCCGCCCAGGTCGGACGGGATGAACCACCGGACATCGCTGGCCTCGTCGTTCACGGTGGGCGTGCCGCTGACAGGGCTGCCGAGGAGGATCAGCTCCCACTCCTGGCGGATCTCCCCGTCGCTGTAGGCGACGATATGGCCGGGGTCGGAGTAGACGCCGAGGATGCCGGTCAGCTCCGCGCAGACGCCAGTCTCCTCCAAGGTCTCACGGATCGCGCACTGGCTCGGGGTCTCGCCTAGCTCCTGCTTGCCCATTGGTATCGCCCACTGGCCGGTGTCGCGGCGCCGCTGGAGCAGGACACGGCCCTGCTCGTCGACGACGAGGACGCCGCATGCAGGGACCAGGCTGTTCGGTGCGGGGGCGGCGGGGTCGTCCAGGTACTCGGTGCGTCCCATCAGACCTCCTCACCGTGCCACGGCTTCGCCGTCTCCCACACCCGCTCGAAACAGGCGATGTAATGCTCGGCGAGTTGCCCGCCGTCGAGGCGGCGCAGGTGCAGTGTCGGGTTCGCGGAGGCGGGTTCCCCGTAGGCGTGCGGGTTGACCATGATCTCGTCGTCGTACCGGAACAGCGACGAGTACAGCGTCGTCGAGTGGAGCCGCATCTCGACCCCTTCGATGTCGGCTAGCGGCCGGTAGTAGGTGAGCGCTGACCGGATCTTGTGTGCCAGGGTGCCGCCGAGCTCTTCCTCCTGGTCGCGGGTTGCGACGGCTTCGCTGTCCGGGTTCCCGAAGCACAACCTGACGTCGACTCCCCGCGCCGCGGCGGCGGCGAGCATCCACGCGACCTTCGGCTGGGTCTGCACGTAGAACGTGCCGGAGAACACCAGGACGTCGATATGCTCGCGCGCGTCGGTCATCATCCTGAGCCATACCTCGCGGGGCACCGACGCCCGGTCGGAATACAGGCGGACCAGCTCGGACTGTACAGTCTCGGCGCGGCGTGCTGGCCGGTGCGCGTCGGGCCACAGGTAGCTCTCGTCGTAGCCGAGGCGGCGGGCCGCGGTCCAGCGGTGCGTGCGATGCGGGACGCGGCCAGAGATCCACCGCTCGGCGGTCTTGGGATCGACGCCACAGCAGAACGCCAGGTCGTCGACGGTGACACCTGTCCGCATCATCGCTGTGCGCAGCCGTTCGTTCACCTGCCCCATTCAACGGGAACGTTTCGGGACGTTTCAAGCCCCTGCCGGGACGTTTCTACGCGCGAGACGTCCCGGAAAGTGTCCCGTGGCGGGTTGGGGCGTCCGGGCTCAAGCGGTGGACTAGGGCCATGCAGACGGCGACACAACCAGCCGATGCGCTTGCCGGGCTGACGTCCGAGTTCACCAGCTGGCACATCTGGCGTGGCCGCGACGGGAGGGGCGCACCGAAAGGCTGGTACGCGACCCGCCGCCGGCGGCTGCGCGCCGAGGAGCTGGACGCCGGGCTCACGGGGATGCTGAGCGCTGACGACGCGGTATCGCTCCGCGGCCAGCTCGCGCAACAGCAGGTCATCGAGCAGCGGACGGCCGGTGCGCTATGAGGTACCGCGAGATCAGGACGAGCGACCTGGACAGGGCCCGTGCGGCAGTGGCTGCGTGGCGGGCTGACCATCCCGAGGGAACGCCGGACCAGCTGATCGAAGCACTCGGCCCGCAGTTCCACCCAGACTTCGCGGTCGTGCTGCGTGGCACCCTGGTCGCCGTCGACCGGCACCGGGCCAGGGCCGTCACCGGGATCATCACCGGGCCTGCGAGGGAGGGCCGGTGAGCAGGCGTACGCCAGCGGGACGCGGGATCATGTCCCATACCAGTTGCGGTTGCCGGTACACGGCGTCCTGCTGGCGTGCGGCGGGCGCGGCGGCGCGGGTTGACAAGCGCGCCGCCGCGTCCGGGACGGAGCCCCGGCCGTGAACGACCGGCACCTGAAGGTCGTAAGCAGCCAGCCCGGCGCGGTGGCCCGGCGGATCGTGTTCGAGCGGGCGCACCCCGAGGTGGCCATCGTCCCGCCCGCGGGACTGAGCGACAGGTGGCGGGCGATCGTCTCGCCCGGCAAGATCCCCGGCAAGCCCACCGAGACGACCATCGGGTCCTACGGGCTCGGCGGGCTGATGGATCAGCTCGACGAGTGCTACCCGCCGGCTGGCGGCGCATGAAAACAGGGATGGCGCGCGGGCGCGGGAATGCCAAGAAGCGCGTGGCGGACATGTCGCTGCCGCCCGAGCAGCGGGGCCGGCAGCGCAGAGGCAAGGGAGGGGCACCAAGGGAGTGGTCGCCCAGCTGGACCACGGCAACAATCCCGAGGCTAACAAGCGGCGCAGGGCGTTCGGGAAGCGCGAGTCCCGAGCCCGGGACGAGCCCCCGCCTTAGCGGGGGCGCCAGGCGGCGCGGCAGCTCCTCCCCTCGGCTGCCGCTCACGCGCCCTCCGTGCCGGGCGCGTGCGGGAAAACGGGCGGCTGCCGCTAGCCGGGCGAGAGCCCGCGGGCCGCCCGCGTCTCCCGCGCCCGGCACGGCCCCCCGTCTGGACTCCGTGCCGGATCGCAGGCGGACAGGCCCGGCAGCGGCGAAAGGCAGCGACGTGCCGGGACCCGGGCTAGCCGCGATCCGGCACGCGCGACGTCACCCGGCGAGAGCATTATTACCGTGACGTAAGGACCGGAAAGCAAAGGGTTCGCACCGGCCGAAGGAGCCGTCTTGCCACCCGGAGGACCTCCCTCCTTCGATCCCGGCGTTCCGAAATCAGCCCGGATATATGACTACTGGCTGGGCGGCCATGACCACTACGAGGCCGACCGTAAGCGAGCCGATGAGATTGAGCAGGTGTATCCGCCCGTGCGGACGACGGTCCGTAACAACCGCGAGCTCGTCGGGATGAAAGAAGAGATCCATGCCGGACGGGAGGCGGTCAGCAGCCGCATTCCTCGCCGTGCCAGGCCTCGATGCCTTCCCGGGCCGCGACGGCGGCGATGCCCAGGCCGATGACGGGGTCGAGCCACCAGCCGCCGGGCCAGGCGGCGGTGACGGCCAGTACCAGCAGGACCGCGGCGGCCTGCGCGCCGCACAGGTAGTTCTGGGTGCCTTCCCCGGTGGTGGCCGCCGAGCCGAGGCGTGTCCCGAGCTTGTGCTTGCTGTAGCCAAGCAGCGGCATCTCGGCCAGCGCGACCGCGGTCAGCACGATCCCGATCACCGTGCCCTCCGCTTGGTGGCCGGTCACCAGGTCGGCCGCGGACTGCGCGGCGATGTAGGGGGCGATCAGCCAGAACGAGACGGCCACCCCGCGCTGCGCGCGGCGTTCCGCGGTCTGCGACAGCATGCGGGACCCGGTGAACCGCCACACCACGATCACGCTGGCCAGGCCCTCCACCGCGCTGCCCAGCGCCCACCCGGTCAGGGAGACCGACCCGGAGGCCAGCCCCTGCCACAGCCCGATGCCGCCCTCGACGCACATCCACGCCAGGCTGATCCAGGCCAGCCGGCGCGCCCACCGGGCCGCCCGCAGCCACCCGTCATCCCGTGCCCCGCCGCGGCGGCGGGCGCGGCGCCGCCGCAAGCGCCCGCGCATCGCCCGGCCGGCTCACGCGCTCCGGGGAGGTTCCGCAAGCGGCAGCACGCGGCGACCACCGCCGCCCGTTCGCTCACTCACCGGATGCCTTCCAGTCCTGGCCGGCCGGCGGGGGCGCCGGGGCCTGCGCTGCCTGCTGTGCCCCACTCCGGGCACAGCGCGACCGCGCTGCCGGTCGCGGCCAGCACCGATTCCGCAGCGGCCAGCAGTTCCCCCAGCTCCGGGCGGGCAATGCGGAACAGCGACGCCCGGCCCACCGGGCGCGAGGCCACCAGCCCGCAGTCCCGCAAGCAGGCCAGGTGCGCCGACACGGTCGCCTGCGCCAGCCCCAGCTCACCGACCAGGTCCACCACCCGCGCCTCCCCGCCCGCCAGCCGGCGCACGATCGCCAGCCGGGCGGGATCGGCCAGCGACCGGAACAACGCCGCCGCGGGCGCCAGTTCAACCCGCCGCACCTGGGTATCCGACGTCATCATCGTCACAGAACGATAATAGCGGTCATCTGCCGGCCAGTCCCAGCCTGGGCGCAAGTGGACCGGGTCGTGCGCGGCACCGCACGATCCAAGCTACTCCTAAGCACCTTAGGAAATTGGGTTATGATGGCGGACGCCAACCGCGGTCCGCTACGCCACGAACGCTGGCGATCCATGCGCCCAGGGCTGGCCTGCCGGCGCGAGCTCGCCGCCAGGCGGTTGCCGGCGGGCGTCCGGCCGATGCCCGGCCAGGCGGGTGCGGCGGCGAAAGGATCCGCAGGACTATGGCGCAAGCGAAGAGCAGAGTCCGGCGCAAGCCAGTCCGGCGGCAGCCTGCCGGGTCCCGGAATCCCCGGGCGGAGCAGCCCGGGGCCGAGCGGCCCCAGGCGGAGCGCCCCCAGGCGGAACGCCTGGCCGAGACCCCGTCCGCGCCGGGATGGGTCATCGGGCTGGCCGCGCTGCTGCTCGTGCTGCGGTCCCGACCCCCGGCGGCCGGGACCGTCTTCGCCGGGGCCCTCGCCGCGTACACGCTGTGCCGGCAGATCCTGTTCCGCTACCGTGAGGAGCCGCGCAGGACTTCCCTCGGGCGCCGCGCGTCCATGATCGCGGCCGGGCTGGTGCTCGCCGCGGACATTATCGCCGCGATCGTGGCCCGATGAGGTACGCCGGCCGGCGCCGGCTGGCAGGCTAAGGCCGGGCCACGTCGATCATCGCGAGCTCGAGCCGGCTGTGGCTTGCGCGCGGCGAGCCGCTCGACGATGCCGAGCTTGAGCCGGTCATGGGCTTCGATGGTGAAGCCGAGGGCCTGCGCGTGCCTGGCAGGCCGGCGGCGGAGGTACTCTCCCTGGACCGGGACGCTGATGAGCTCGATGAGGGCCTGCGCGGCGCGGGCGGGCCAGGGCACGGCCTCGACGTGGTCGGCGAGCAGGAGCAGCCCGCCCGGGCGCAGCACCCGGGCCATCTCGGCCACGGCCGCGCGGTCGTCGGGAATCGCGCACAGCGAGAACGTGCAGACCACGGTGTCGAAGCTGGCGTCACCGAACTCCAGTGCCTGCGCATCACCCTGGCGCAGGTCCGCGGCCAGGCCCAGCTGCCCGGCCCGGTCACTGGCGATCCGGAGCATCTCCGGGCTGTGGTCGATCCCGGTCAGCCGCACGCCGGCCGGGTAATGGGCCAGGTTCAGGCCGGTGCCGACGGCGACCTCGAGCACCTGCCCGGCGGCCAGGGAGCAGACCCAGTCGCGGCTGCCGGCGAACAGGTGCCGGTCGAAGAATCCCATCTGCCGGTCATAGGAATCAGCATGCTTGTCCCAGTAGCGGCGCAGCCGCTGCTGGCGGCGTTCTTGCGTCATGACTGCTGTCCTTCGCTTCGCCTGCCGCCGCCGAGGCCGCGGGCGAGCCACACGGCCGCGAGCACTGTCAGGATGATGACGGCCAGCGCCGCGATGGTACCGAGGACCATCATCACCACGGCGATCCCATGCATTCCGTACATCATTTCGGTGGACATCCTTTCGGCGGGAATCTGTTCGGGTGGGTGGTCCGTCGGGCTTGTGCTCGCACGCCGTTCACGCGGCAGCAGAGGGCTGGGGTGCGCGGCGGCGAGCCGCGCCCGGTTGCGGCTGCGCCGTGGCGGCGTCGCTGTGGCCGCGCAGGGTGCGCACGGCTATCGCGCCGCCGACCGCGACCAGGGCGGCGGCAGCGGCCAGCCCGGCGGAGTAGCCGTGCAGGAACGCCGCGTGCGGGGTGGCGCCGCCGGCCAGCGCGGAGGCCTGGCGGGCGGTCAGGATCGCGCCGATGACGGTGACGCCGAGCAGCCCGGAGGCCTCGCGGGCAGTGTTGAGGATCCCGGCGGCCACGCCCGCCCGGCCTGGGGGCAGGGCACCGAGGATGGCCGCGGTGACGGGCATGGTCAGCCCGGAGCCGGTGCCGATCGCGGCCAGCGGCGCCATCAGGGAGGCGAAGCTGGCGTGCTGGCCGAGCAGGGCGGTGGCCGCCAGGCCCGCGGCGACCAGGCCCATCCCGGCGGCCACGGTCCGGCCGGTCCCGGCCTTGCCCGACACGAGCGGCGCCACGGTAGCCGAGACGGCCATCAGCAGGGCCATCGGGACGAACGCCAGCCCGGCCCTGGTGGGTGAGAAGCCGAGGATGCCCTGCAGGTACAGGGGGGTGAAGAAGTACACACCCAGGACCCCGAACCCCCATAGCACCAGCGTCGCGGTGCCGCCGCTGAACACGCGGCTGCGGAACAGGGCCAGGTCGACCATGGGCGCGCCGGAGCGGGACTCGGCGGCGATGAACACTCCGGCGGCGGTCGCGGTCACCGCGAACGCGGCCAGGATGACCGGCGAGGTCCAGCCGGCCGCGTGGCCCTGGATCAGCGCGTAGGTGAGGCCCGACAGCGCGAGGGTGGAGGTGGCCAGGCCGGGCAGGTCCAGGCTGCGGCGGGCGCTGCGGCCGCGGGATTCGCTGATCGCCGCCGCTCCGGCGCCGAAGGCGATGATGCCGAGAGGCACGTTGATGAAAAAGATCCAGCCCCAGTGCCAGTGCTGGCTGATGAACCCGCCGGCCAGCGGCCCCAGGGCGACCGCGAGCGCGGTGACGCCGCTCCAGGCGCCCACGGCCCGGGCCCGCTGCCGCCCGTCGGGGAACATCGCGGAGATGATCGCCAGCGTGGTCGGGGTGGCCAGCGCCGCCCCGGCGCCCTGCAGCACCCGGCCGGCCAGCAGCACGCCCTCCCCCGTGGCCAGCCCGGAGACCAGGGAGGCGGCGGTGAAGGTGGCCATGCCGGCCAGGAACAGCCGCCGCCGACCGTACAGGTCGGCCAGCCGGCCGCCGGCCAGCAGCAGGCTAGCGAACACCAGCACGTAGCTGCTGGCCGTCCACTCCAGCCCGCCAAGGCTCAGCCGCAGGTCCCGCTGGATCGAGGGCAGCGCGACGTTCACCACCGTGTTGTCCAGCGAGGTCATGAACGTGGCCAGGCTGACGGCGGCCAGCGCCAGCGCCCGGTTGCCGCGGATCGTCCCGATAGCCATCGCAACCTCCTATGTGAGCGATGCTCTCTTCGAGTACATCGCTCACAAACGTAAGTTCCGGCTGCCGCTCTTGTCAAGAGCGCCGATCTCGAAGTTTGCGCCGATCACATCTGGCTGGCATACTGGGCGCATGCGAACGTCCCCAGCCGCCGCCTCCCCGGCGCCGACCCGGCGAGTCCGGCAGCGGGCCGCCACGACCGAGGAAATCAAGGCGCTGGCCCGGCGTCAGCTCGCCGAGCAGGGTCCCGGCGCGCTGTCGCTGCGGGCGATCGCCCGGCAGATGGGCACCGCCTCCTCGGCGCTGTACCGCTATTTCCCCAGCCAGTCCGACCTGGTCACCGCGTTGTGCGTGGAGGCCTACGACTCCCTGGCCGGCACCGTCATCGCGGCCAGGGACGCCCAGCCCCCCGGCGACCACGCCCGGCGGTGGACCGCGCTCTGCCATGCCTGGCGCGGCTGGTCGCTGGAGCACCCCGCCGACTTCGCGCTGATCTTCGGCACCCCGCTGCCGGGCTACCAGGCGCCGCCGGCGGCCACCGCGGCGGCCGCCGGCCGCAGCATCGCGGCCGCCGCGGCCGTGTACGCCGCCGCGGTCCGGGCGGGCGCCGCCGACCCCGCCCGCGCCCAGATCCCCGCCGGCCTGGAAACCGAGGCCCTTTGGGGAACCCTGGCGGGAGACAGCGGGATGGCCGGCCAGCCCCAGATCGCCGGGATCGTCATCAGCGCCTGGGCTGCCCTGCTCGGCTACCTGGTCGCCGAGATCTTCGGCAGCCTGACCCAGCTGATCACCAGCACCGACCTGCTCTACCAGGCGCACGTGCGCACGGTGATGCGCGGCATGGGATACCAGCCCGCCCTCATCGACCCCCCGGCCACCGGCCCGGGCGGCTAAGGCCGGGCCACGTCGATCGCCGCGAGCTCGAGCTGGCTGTAGGTCGTCGCGCCGAACCAGGCCCAGGCGATCCGGCCGCGGCCGTCGAGGATGTAGGTGGAGGGGGTGGCCGCGGGCGCCGCCGTCCCGAACCGGGCGGCGATCAGGTCGCCCGGGTCGCTGATGCTGGGGTAGGGATGCGGTAGCCGCGTTCGAACGCCAGCCCGGCGGAGGGCTCCTCGCGGATGTCGACGCCGGCGAAGCGCACGCCCAGGAAGCGGGTATCGGCGGCAACGCGGGCCAGGACCCGGGCCTCCTTCCGGCACGGCACGCACCATGACCCCCAGAAGTTGATCACGACAGTGTGACCGCGCCAGCCGGCGATGTCCAAATGCCCGCCGGTCAGCGTGGTGCCGGCGATATCCGGCGCGACAGGCCGCTGCGCGGCGGGGATGACCCGGCCGACGGCCGGCAGCCCGCCGGACCCGGAACCGGCGAGATGCACCACCACAACCGCCAGCAGCCCGGCGGCGGCGGCGGAGATGACGAACCGGGCCCGCCGTGTCACCAGGTGCCTCCTAATTCCCGGAGTAGGCGAAGCCGCGGCTGATCAGATGATCGGGGTCGACCAGGATCTCGTGAGCAATCCGGTCACCCGCGCCGATGGTCAGCTCCACCCAGACGCCGGAGCCGGGAAATCCCAGCAGCAGCACCTGCTGGCCCCCGCTGCCCGCCACCAGGTCGGCCACCGGAACGACACCGCCGGCGTAGGGCTCCACTGAGAGGAATGCCCGGCCGCTGACGCCGGTCGAGTGCGGCCTGCCCGCGCCCAGCGCGGTGTCGCTGGTGACCTGCTCATCCATGGTCATGGCGCGGACCTGCCGCATCGCCGCGAGGACACGGCCCAGCAGCGTCGCGCCCGGCGCCGGCGGCCACGGGACATCTAGCGAGGCGGTCCCGCCGGTCCAGCCGGAGGCGGCGGCCCGGATCGTCAGCAGGTTGTCGCCGCGGACCCACCGGGCGGACGCGGCGAAGCAGCCGCTCCCGCAGCCGCGCACCCCGGGTGCGCTAACCCCGGCGCGCGGGCCGGCCAGTGTCATCGAGACCGTGAACCGCGGGGTGCTCGCCCCGTTTTCCTGCGGGGTCGCCAGGTGCACGACGATCTGCCCGGCGCTGGCGGTAGCGTAGATGCCGATCTCGCCGGCCCGGCCGCCGAGCGGCACCAGCGGTCCGCTGGCCGTCGGCGGGAACGGCAGCGCCCCGCCCGAGCCGGCCAGGGACGGTGCGGCGATGGTGCTCAGCAGCGCGGCGACCGCTAGCACCCCGGCCAGCGTCCCGGACTCGATCCGGGTGGCCAGCGCGGGTCCCGCCCCGGGGGCCGGACGACGGCGCAGCCACCTGCGCCCGGCCAGCGCCAGCGCGGCAGCCGCCCCGACCAGGGCCGCCTTCACGATCAGCACCCAGCCGTAGTGGGTAGTGAACAGCGACCCCAGCGGCACGAGTACCAGCGCGGAGACCACACCGGTGACCACCACCAGGGCGAACAGCCACGCCGCGGCCGTGGCATACAGGCGGACCAGGGCCCGCACCGCCGCCGGGTGCTCCCGCCAGGCGATTCCGGCGCGCACCACGTACAGCAGCATCCCGGCCCGCCACCCAGGCGAGGGTGCAGTTCGCGCCTGGTGTGCTGGTGGACGGCCGGCCGTTCGGCTACGGGCGGCTGTCGGAACGCAGGCTGCGCGCCCGATGACCGGCTCGAAGACGCCGGCGGCGATGGGCAGGGCGAGGGAGTTGTAGCCGATGGCCCAGCCCAGGTTCTGCCGCATCTTGCGCAGCGGCCCGCGATCCGGCCAGCGGTGGCCTGGTTGTCGCCGGTCAGCCCGAGGTGTCACTCGCCAGCCCGAATCGACGAGATCATCGCCAAGTCCAAGGAGGGCGAGCCGCCCCGGACCGGGTCACTGAATCCGTTCGACGGACAGCCCGAATCGACGAGATCATCGCCAAGTCCAAGGAGGGCGAGCCGCCCCGGACCGGGTCACTGAATCCGTTCGACGGACCGCTAGAATGTCACGACTCGGTCATATCCGGTATAGGCATTGGCGGCATCTACCGAGGTGCCGAAGCCGCTGTTCTTGCCTGCGAAGTCGTCTTCCGTGACCCCGAGGGCGCGGCCGCTGGGCTCGCAAACAGAGATCCTGACATTGTGGTTAGTAAGGAAGGTCATCAACTCCTTCAGTGGTGGCACACCAACACCTTGGACCTGGGCAGCAATGTGATCTTTGATCAACGGTGCGGCCTCCATCATCAAGATGATTCCGGTCTCATGCCCTGCCTCGATAACTCCCTTTGCCTCCATGAAGGGGAAAGTGGCCCTGGTGGGGTCTTCTGTTCCATGTGTTGCAACGAAAAGGATCTTTGCCATAATCGGTGCCTCCATTCTTAAGCAGGAAATCGACATTCAAGGTCGCGACCAGATTTGCCGCATGTCAAGCGCGATTCGATCACGACTACCTCGATATCGAGTCGTGTCTTTGAGCGAGGCTGGCCGCCCCGGCGTCCTCGGAACCGCGGGCGGCCGTCAAGACGCAGTGATGCAGGTGATCGTTGAGCAGGCCGACCGCCACCTCCTGCAGAGCCCGGGTGGCCGAGCCGACCTGGACCACCACATCCGGGCACCAGATGCCGGCTTCGATCATCTTCTGCAGGCCGCGCACCTGGCCCTCGATCTTGCGCAGCCGCCGAAGGTAATCCTCCTTGCCGGAGGCGTAACCGCGCTGCGGGCGGGTGGATCCGGTGCCGGGCGGCGGGCTGCACTCGCTGGCCTGCAGGCCATCGGTGCTGGCGGTGACGGCCGTCATCGCCCGCTGCCACTGCCAGCAGGGCTGCGGTCCTCGCCGGATGCGAGCACATCGCGCCGCCGCCAGTACTCATCGGTGTCGATCTCGCCGCGGGCCAGGCGCTCGTCCAGGATGTGCCGCGCATCGACGCCGCGGTGCTCCCCGCCCCGTGTCTGGGGGCCGGGCCGCCGGGTTGCGCTGGTGATCAGGGCATAGGCGGCCCAGATCAAAAGGCCCCAGAACGCGATCATGCCGACCCACATCAGGGCGACCTCCCAGAAGGGCCAGCCGCCACCGTTCCAGAACATCATCACGACCATCTCCTCGCGGGGCCCGGCCTGCCCGGGCTCCGTCCGCAAGTCCAGGATCGGCTGTCATACCCGTTGGGGTAATGCCATCGGTCCCGCCACCAGGTGACCGTCGGCCCACCGTGCTGCGCCCAATAACCCTGCCCCCAGGGGGAGATGGCACGGCGATCCACGCGGTTTGCGCGTTGTTTTCGTCCGGCATGGCAGACCTCGCTATGTCCGGGCCGAGTTGGCGGGACGCTGGAGTGCATCGCGGAGCCGCTCGTACTCGCCGACATCGATCTCTCCGCTCGCCAGGCGCTGGGCGAGGATGCGCTCAGGCACGTCCGGCCCGTGGCGTTCTGATTCTCCGGTGTGAGAGCCGGGCATGGCGTGGCTCATCATGCGGGCCATCATCACCATGCAGATGACCATGAACACGCCCATGACCATGACCGCCGGCCACCAGCCGTGCCCCCAGGAGCCGTTACTCCACCACATTATGATCTGACCTCCTTGTTCAGGGAGCGCCTCCCTTGCGGCGATGCTCCTGGAATTCAGGACGGTCTGGCCGGGAGGAGGGATACACCGGCAGTGTGAGGTCGCTAGCCCGAAGGGCGCGACGTCGTATCGGGAACGGCAGCTCTCTCGCAGATGAACACGCCGTGCTCGTCATGGGAGAAGTCGCAGCCTGTCGCCAGGGCGGCTTGCAGCTTGCGCCTGGCACGGTGCAGCCGGATCTTGATGGCATCCAGGGAGGCGCCGAGCATCTCGGCGATCTCCGCGTTGGTCAGCCCTTCCAGATCGTGGAGGAGGATCACCTGCCGGTACTCGTCGGAGAGGTCCTCGAGGAAGTTCCTGACGCAGGCACTCATCTCGGCTCGCTCGAGCACTCGGCCGAGGCTTGTTTCGTCCCCGCGATCGACCCCCGAGCCCGCGCCGGCCGAGCCGCTCGGCTCGAGCGGCTCGAGTCTCGGCTGGCGCGACGATCTCCGGAACCGGTCGTAGCAGACGTGCGTGGCGATCTGATATAGCCACGAGGTCACCGCATCGGGGTCCCGGAGGGAGCCCAACTTGCGGTGAGCCTGCAGGAACACGTCCTGCGTGAGGTCCTCGGCCTCCACCGGGTCGCGCACCATGCTGAGGATGTACCGGCGGATTCGCCCCTGATACGCCGCGAACAGATCCGCCGACGACATCCCGGTCGCAACAGCACAAGGCGCGCCCGCCCCGGTGGCGTCACCGGGCCTGCGCGAGGCCGCGTGACGTCGCTCAAGCGCCTCCGGCCAACCAGGTGTTCCGGTCACAGGGTCATCCTTGGCGCACAAGGGCCCTGCGTATAGGGGCCGAAGGTCACCTTTCACCGGGCGCGGCCGAGCTGGTTGTGGTCCGGGGCAGGCCAGCCGGCACCGGCTGATCGCCTCGCGGGCCCGGTCGGGATCGGCCAGCGCTCCGGTGCCAGGTCGGCCTTGCCGGGCCATGTCGGTCCCCGCATGTGTATCTCCCGGGGCGGGCGCATCGTCTCTGCAGGCGAGACAACCACACACATAGGCGAGGAGACCGCGATGAGCACGGACGAGCATGGACTCAGCCAACAGGAGAAGGAGCTGGTCGCAATCGGTGCCAGCGTTGGCGCCGGCTGCCACCCTTGCGTCGACTACCACCTCAGCGCGGCCAAGAAGGCCGAACTGGCGGATTACCGCGTCCTCGCGGCGATTATGACCGCCCAGCAGGTGGCCGCTCAAGCGGCCCAGGAGTTGGCACGCCACGTTCAGCGACACCTCGACGCGGAGGACCCAGGGCCTGCAGTGGCCGCGGCGCTGGATACCGAGCTCGCCGCCTTCGGCGCGGCGATCGGCGCAAACGACCGAGCGAACATCGAGCGACACCTGAACGCCGCTGCCGCACTGGGCGCATCGCCGTTCCAGCTTCGGCAGGCACTTGAGGTAGCGCATACGGTGCAGACGAACGCGGCAGCAATTCACCTGCGTGCAGCACAGCATGTGCTCGACGATGTGGCGCAGGCGCAGACGGCAGCCACCGGCGGTCCGCCCGGCAAGGAGGACGGCTGTGGATGCGACGAGGCACCAGCGCCTGCCGCCACCGACCGCGATCAGCGCACCGCGCTCCTGACTGACGCGGGCCCCACGGAGCCGGCGAAGCGATGAAGAGGGTCATGATCGGAATCGGAATCGGGGTCGCTGTCGTTGCGATGCTCGGAGTACGCCGGGTCGTGCCAGCTGCTGGCAAGCTCTGCGACCGCTGCCCGCCCAGAACCCGGGATTGCCCACCGGCCGACCATCCGGATGACGACCCCTCAGCGGGGTGCCTGGAGGATCGCGAGACGGGACTTGCGGCCGCGGCCGTGGTCGGGTCCGCTCCGCGCGGCGGCGCCTGCACGGCTAAGCCCGTCGGCCGGCGCGGTGCAAGTGAACGAGACCACGGGTGATCGCGGCTGGCCACACGGTGGCGTGCTGCTCGCCGGGAATGACCTCGGCGCGGACCTCGAGGCCCCGGTGGCGGCGCAGCCTGCCAGCGAAGCCGGCCACATCGGCGGCCACGTTGATGCCGGACAATGGCCTTGAGCGTCTCGGCGGGCAGACCGGCCAGCTCCGCTCAGGATGATCATCCTCGCCCTCGCCGCCGGCAAAGCAGACATCCCGCGACCTGGGTCCGCTGCGGGTAGCCGCTGCTCGTCAAGCAGCAGGCGACCGTCCCGCCACAGCGACCGGCTTACGGCGAGGAAGCGGCGGAACCCTGCCGGGCGGGTCAGCGGGGGCCGTTGAGGTAGATAAGACGAAGATTCTGGGATTCTTGCGCTGGCTGGAACCGGGGAGCTCAACGAATGACGATGGGCAACCAGGTCCGGCCACCTGAGCCCCCTGCTCCTAAGCCCACACGCCGGGCACCAACGGGACGAGCATAGGCGGCAATTGATGCACCTTTGGCCGGCGCGGGCCAGTTTACATCCGAACGGGCCCAGCATGATCCACTATTTGGCACCTGGGCGCACGGTTCTTACCAAACACCCTATATCCGTACGCTGGGCTGCCACCACCGCCCGTTCGGGATAAGAAAGAGATCTACGCAGAACGGGCGGTGGCGCCTGTTCCCGGAACCGCGAGGCGGATCAGCAGTCAGCGGCGGCGCAGGGACCGGGGCTGGGCACTACATGCGCCGCGGCGGCCATCTGCGGGCAGTAGCGCTGGCCGCTGACAGCGGCGGCGGGCCCGGCGAGCACCAGGACGGGGAAGACAGCCAGCGCGGCGATGGTAAGCAGCCCGGCCGCGGCGCGGGAACGGCCGAGCGGCGCCGGCGCGGCGATGAGCCGCCTTACCCGCGCCGCCGTGGCGGATCCGCCCGCACCCAGCACCGCCGCGGCCGCAGGAGCCGGTGCGGCGAGGGCGAGCAGCGCCTCGGCCACCTTCAGCCGCGGGGAAGCCGTGGTGGCGGCGTCGTCCGCGATCAGCTCGACGAGCCGGGCGACCTGCTCATGGCCATGCCGGAACGCGGGCACCCGGGGGAACGCGGCCGCCAGCGAACCGGCCAGCGACACCAGCAGGTGATGACGGCCACGCTGGTGCGCCCGCTCATGGGCGAGCACGGCGGCGAGCTGGACGTCATCGAGGGCCTGCGCCGCCGCGGTGGTGAGCACGACCTGCCGTCCCCCGCCGGGCAGGCACCAGGCAGCGGCCTCGTGATGATCCACCAGAACGGCGCCGAGCCGCCTGTCATGCCGTCCGGCCAGCGCCAGCCCGCGGCGGTGACGGCGGCGGGCCAGGCCCGCGCGGGCCAGCCCGGCCCCGGTACACCAGGTGACCCGGGCGATCACCGCGAGCCCGAGCACCGCCCCGGCGCCGGCCAGCGCCGCGCCGCCCGGGTGAGCGTACCGCGCCCGCAGCGCCATCACGCACGCCGCCAGCAGCGCCGACAGGCCGGCGCTGACCCGCACCGTCGGCACGACGAGCGCCAGCCCGCCCAGGATGACCGACAGGACGGCCGAGCCGGTCAGCGCCAGCCAGGCGGCCACCGCCAGCCGGGGCGCCCGGTCCGCCCAGCGGGCCCGCGCCAGCACGCCCGCGCCGGCGGACAGCAGCAGTGCCGCGTAGCCGAGCAGGGCGATCGCGACGATCACGACCCGGCCCCGTCCCGCCGCGCCTCGTCCAGCATCACGCGCAGCTCCTCAGCCTCAGCCGGGTCGATGCGCTGCACGAACCGGCGCAGCGTGGCCAGCCGGTCGGTGCTGGCCGCGAACACCTCCCCCATCAGGCCCGCCGTGTAGTCCTCGCGGCTCGCTGTCGCGTGGTAGCGGTAGGCCCGGCCGTCCTTTTCCCGGGCCAGCCACCCCTTGCGGTACAAGATCTCCACCACGGTCAGCACCGTGTTGTAGGCGGGCTCGCGTTCGGGCCGCAGCCCGTCATGGACCTCCCGGACCAGCACCGGCCGGCCCGCCGACCAGACCTGATCCATGATCGCGGCCTCCAGCTCACCGAAACCCCGGACACCGCCGCCAGGCATCACCCGCACCGCATCCCTCCTGCCACAGTCACCTAAGAATCATAGGTGCATGCCGCGCCGGACACTATCGCGTCACGCACATCGGCAGTTAACGCGTTAACGGCCGCCCACATGACATCGATGATCGCGGCTGCCAGGTCACCGAGTCCGGACATCCCATCTCCTCACCGGCTAAGTCCGCATCTCAGGCATCGGGGCAAGACGGGGCGACTGCGGACACACCCACGCTGATGTGAAAAACTCGGCAGCAGATGACCTATTCACCTTAGGTACTCAGGCGCACAGGGATCCCGCCCCGGGCGGGCTACGTGCCCGAGGTCGTGCGGAAACCGCCCGCACGGCACAGGCGATGCATGGAGGAACGTCAATGAGCGGAAACCACGACGGGCGGGCAGCGGCGCACAAGGATGCTGACCTCATGGTCACGGAGCTGATGAGCCTTTACGGAGTGCTCGAGGAGATGGCCACCCTCTGGCGGCGGGCGGGGCTCTTCGGGCCGGAGCCATCATCGGGTTCTCCAGTTAACCTCCAGCAAGCGGCACGAGGCCTGGCGGACACGGTGACCGTGCTCCCTGACGCGGACTGCGGCCAGCATCAGGCTCTGGCATTCTCCGCAGTGACACAGCTGACCGCCCTGGAAGACAATGCCGCCCTCGCCGCAGCGGCGACAGGCGGCCGCCACCCCGGGCATACCGCGATGTGGGCGGCCATCCAGGGCCGCCTGCACCAGGCCGGCCGACACCTGTGGAACCTCATCTGCCACCTCGCGGAAACCGCGGAAACGGCATTGACCGAGGACGTGACGCCAAGGCGGGACGCACCGACAATGGGGGGCAGGCCGCCGCGGCCGCCGGCGGTGGACTCCGGGGAGGCGAGGCGCGCACTGGCGATGCAGCACGACGCGATCGACGCACTGCCCGAGCCCGACCTGCGCCGGCTGCTCGCCCTGATCGGCGGCATGGACCCGGCGGCACTGCAGCGCGCGGCCGCCGCCTATACGGAGATGTTCTGCACGGTCGCCGAGATGCAAGCCAGCGTAGCCGCGCTCCGGCCGGTAGCCCTGGCTGCGCCCGGTAACCGCCCGCAGGATTCTTGACCCTGGTGTCCGAGGTGACCATGAGAGCTCGGGTCGCCGGCGGCCCGGTTAGTCACCGGGCCCGGCCCCGGGCAGCGGAGCCGCCCGGACGCGTCCGGGCTGACACCATATGCTCCACGGGCACCACCCGCCTCACATCGGAGCGCTCACTCAGGAAGAGCCGCACCCATGTCACATCGCCGTGATCGCAGCCCGGTGCCGCCGGGCGGCATGCCGCGGCCGGGCCTCACGCGCACTGTCCGCTCGCAGACGGCGAGTGTTGCGTTCCGGTCACGGGGCATACCCAGGCGGGGTAATGTAGCCGTTTGTCCGCAAGCCGCGGCGGGGCGGGATGGCGCATTCGGGGGAGGTCGTGTGCTGATGAGCTCGCGGGCCAGGGTGGCTTCCGGCGCGGCGGGCTGAGCTGGCGACATGCAGACGACGCGATGGAGGATGCAGATGAGGGATCTGGACCGCCGTACCCTGGTCCGCACCGGGCTGGCGGTCGGCGGCGCGGGGTTGCTGGGCGGGTGCGATTCCGCCGCTCCCCGGCCGGGCTCGGCGTACGGCGGGGCGGCCGGCGCCCGCGGCGCAGCCCAGGGCACGGTAGCCGGGTCGCTGATCCTGCCCGATAGCCCGCTCGTGACCGACGCCGAGCAGGCCAGGTTCACCACGGGGAAGGTCCGCTCCCACGCGATCACGCTGGCCGCGGGCATGGTGAACCTAGGCGGCCCGGTCGTGAAGACCTGGAGTTATGACGGAATGGTGCCCGGCCCGGTGATCCGGGTGAACAAGGGCGACATCGTGCGGGCCACCTTCACCAGCCGGATCCCGCAGACCACCACGGTGCACTGGCACGGCGTCGCGCTGCGCAACAACATGGACGGCACCCAGGTCACCCAGCAGCCGATCCAGCCCGGCACGTCCTTCACTTACCAGTTCAAGGCCGCCGAGCCCGGCACGTACTGGTACCACCCGCACATCGGGGTGCAGCAAGATCGCGGCCTGTACGGGATGCTGATCGTGGACGATCCGGCCGAGCCGGGCGCCTACGACCAGGAGTGGCTGGTCGTCATCGACGACTGGATCGACGGGGTACGCGGTTACACCCCCGGCAAGGTGCATTCGCTACTCATGCAGGGCATGAGCGGCATGGGCAGCGGTGGCTCCATGGGGTCCATGGGGCCGAAGGACGGAAGCGGCGTGCTGCTGTCCGGGGCGACGAGCTCACTGCTCGGCGGGGACGCCGGGGACGTGAAATACCCCGGGTACGTGATCAACGGCCGGGTCCCGGCCGCGCCGCATGTGTTCACCGGCAAGCCCGGCCAGCGGGTGCGGATCCGGATCCTGAACGCGGGCGGCGACACGGCGTTCCGGGTGGCGCTCGGCGGGCACGTGATGACGGTGACCCACACCGACGGGCACCCGTGCCAGCCGGTCCGGACCCGGGCGCTGCTGCTGGGCATGGCCGAACGCTACGACGTGCTCGTCACCCTGAAGGACGGGGTGTTCCCGCTGGTCGCCTACGCCGAGGGCAAGAACGCGACCGCGCTCGCCGTCGTCCGCACCGGTGCCGGCCCGGCGCCCGCGCCCGGAGCCCGGCCCGCCGAGCTGGCCGGGGTGCTGCGCGGCTACCGCAAGCTACGGCCTCCCGAGTCCGCGGCACCACCGCGCAAGCAGGCCGACATGGTGAGCCGGCTAAGACTGACCGGCAACATGGGCAGCTATTCGTGGGGGTTCAACGGCCAGACCAATCCGATGGGCGACTCGGTCATCGCGCCATCTTATCCCCGCCTGGTCCGGGTGCGGCAGCGTGAGCGGCTGCGCATCACCTGGGTGAACACCACCAAGATGTGGCACCCCATGCACATTCACGGGCACACCTTCCAGGTCAACGGGACCGGGCCGCTCAAGGACACCGTCAACGTCCTGCCCGGCCAGAGTGTCACCTGCGACTTCGACACCGACAACCCGGGCCAGTGGATGGCGCACTGCCACAACGTCTACCACGAGCAGTCCGGGATGATGGGCGTCATCGGCTACATCACATGACCAGCGGCACCAGCGCCGGACGCGGCACCTGACGGGCATCGCACGGCCGGCAGCGAGCCCCGCAGACCCCGCGCGGCCGGGAACCTGATCCAGGTGACGCTCCCGCTACCCGGCCGCGCGGACCCTACCCGCGGCCTAGCCCGGGCTACCGGCACTGCTCGTGGTGACCGCTACGATGGCGGCGGAGATGCCGCCATCACCAGGAAGGACGCACGTGGGCACGCTGCGCGGGTGGCAAGCCCGGCAGTGGGCGGTTCCTGGCGGTCGGCTGCCCGGTGCGTAACAAGCTGGTGGTCCTGGCCATAGGTCATCCCGCCGATCGCCAGCTCCGCGCTGCGCACCGCCATGCCCGGACTCTCGCCCGTGACCACGCTCATCCTGGGTGCCCTCCTTCCGTCCGCCCGGTGCGGGCACCACCGCTCGTTCGGGAAAATCATTTAGCCGAGCGAACCGTTGTACACGCACCCACTCGCCCGCTTGCCCGCCGGGCATGGCCGCCCGGCGGCACGCTCAGCTTCCGGTGAGCTGGTAGTCGCCGGCCTCGTCCAGGGCGGTCGCAACCTGCTGCCGGGTCAGCGCCGCGTCGCTGATGACCGTCAGCACGGATGAACCGCCGGGGACCAGGGCGACCGTCACGTCCCTGACCCCGCCGAGGTTCTTCAGCTCCCCGGTCACCGCGTGCACGCAGTGCTCACAGGTCATCCCGGTGACCTGGTACGTCGCAGATGTCATGGTTCTGCCTCCTTCAGGACCGGACCAGGCGGGCGATCGCGTCCGACGCCTCGCGGACCTTCGCGGCGGCCACCTCGCCGCCCTCAGCGGCAGCCTGGGTGACGCAATGGCCGAGGTGGTCTTCCATCAGGCCCAGCGCCACGGACTGCAGCGCCCCGGTCACTGCCGATACCTGCGTCAGGATGTCGATGCAGTATTTGTCGTCCTCGACCATCTTCTGCAGGCCGCGTACCTGGCCTTCGATCCGGCGCAGCCGCTGGAGGTAGGCCTCCTTGTCTTGGGTGTATCCGTACACGCCGACCTCTCGCCTCTGGAAGTACTCGCTATCAAGTTACTATACCCCGGCAGGGTATCGTGACCTGAGGCATGGGTCCCGGCAACAGAGAGGTCGGGCCCGGAGGGGCGCCTGATCTCCTAAGGACGATAGGTTGGAGTCACCACGGATGACCCAGCACGTGTGACGGAGGCCGGACATCATGAACGGTGGCATTCAGCAGCTTGTGCTGTCCGGGCCGGGCTGGCCGGGGCGCCGCTGCTCGGGGTGATGTTCGGGCTCGGCTGGACGCCATGCATAGGCCCGACGCTGGCAGCGGCGCTCACCATGGCCGTGACCACCGGCTCGGCAGCCCGCGGGGCGTTCGTCTACGGCCTGGGTATCGGCATCCCGTTCCTGGTGGTCGCCGCGCTGTTCCAGCGCGGGATGCGGCTGTTCTCCTTCGCCCGCCGCCACGCCGCCCTGGTCACCCGGGTCGGTGCCCTGCTGGTCATCGTCGGCGTGCTGGCGCCTGGGCCGCGGCGATGACCTGGCTGAAGATCCGGCAACGAGCCTACGGGCGGGCGGCACCGTCAAAGGTCCCCGCGTACCAGCTGGTGTTCATCGGCAGCTTCTGCACGTCCAGTCCTGTCCGCGGAGCGTCGATGATGTAACCGCCCCCGACGTACATGGCGACGTGGCCAATGCCGTCAAAGAACAGCAGGTCGCCGGGCTGGATGGCCGAGGTGGCGATGTGCGGCAGGGCGGCCCACTGCTGGTAGGTGGTACGGGGGATGGTGACCCCGGCCGCCGCCCAGGCGGACAGGACCAGCCCGGAGCAGTCATAGGATCCCGGTCCAGTCGCGCCCCACACGTACGGCTTGCCGAGCTGGGCGTAGGCGAACGCGACCGCCTTCTCACCCTGGGTGGAGGTCGGCCCGCTGTACGTGGAGGTGGTGGTGCCGTTGGCGCCGATCGAGTTGCCCTGCACCGCCTGCTGCTGGGGCACCGTCAGGCTGGCCAGCGTCGCCTTCTCGGTGGAGATGAGCTTGCTCAGGGAGCTCTTATGCGCGGCGAGCTGGCCCTTGAGGGCCGCGATCCCGTTCTCGGTGCGCTGCATCTGCTGCTCGACGTCGGCCAGCTGGGTGGCCGCGGTGAGCAGCTGCTGCGTCTGGGCGTTCCGGCTGCCGGACAGCTCCATCAGCAGCGACCCCTGTCGCAGCACGACCGACGGGTCACCGGAGGTGAGCACGCCCGCGATGGAGGTGGCCCCGGTGTCCTCGAACGCCGCGGCGGCGTTCTGCGCTACGTTGGCCTGCGCCGCCTGGAACTGGGCGTTGGCGTGGTTGAAGCGCGGACCTACCTGGGACAGGCGCGACTGGGCGGCGGACAGCTGCTGGCTGGCCTGGTCGAGCTGCTCGCTGACCTTGTCGAACTGGGAAGTGAGCTGGTTGATCCGCGCCTGGACCTGGGCAACGGTCGGCGTCGGCGCCGCGCCGGCCATTCCGCCGAAGGCGGCGAGCCCGACGGCCACTGCAAGCGCGGCGGCGAACGCCACGCCGCGCCGCGACCCGGAAATCCTGGCAAGCAGCCTGCCCACGTGCCTGTCACGCTCCTTCTCCCGCGCTCCGCCCGGCCTGGCGCGCCTCCGGCGCGCCGGATGCCAAGCCGGCGATGACCGCCCGCGTTATCCCGCCGGTTCTGTGCAGCGACCCGGCCAGGCGCTGAGATCACGGTAATGACGGCCGCTTAGCAACTCAACCAGTTCGCACAGATATCACCGTTTTATTACGGATACGCCGGCTACTGAGCCCCAGGTCAGCGTCTTCGACCGGGCGACCTAGTATCCTAAGTGGCTTAGGTCACGAGGGTCCCGTCGGTGCTAGAGCATTCGGCGTGCACGTCCGGGGGCACATGTGCCTTACCGGCGCGGGGGTGGAGGATCTTGTGGTTGATGCTGTTGGCGTGCCGGCAGAGCTGGATGAGGTACCGGTCCGCCTGCCCGGTCTTGATGCGGGCTTCGGCGGTCAGCATGCGTCTTCTTCCTGGCGAGGGGCATTCGTGCCGGAGGTGGCCTGGTGGCGCAGCGTGGCCTGGTGGCGCGGCGGGTCCGGTTCGAGGGCCGGGGCGGAGGGGGCGACGCGCAGGATGCGCGCTGCGGGTGCGGGGAGCCACCAGTTCCAGCGGCCGAGGACCCCGATGAGGGCGGGCAGCAGCAGCGAGCGGATGATAGTGGCGTCGAGGAGGATCCCGGCGCCCAGGGCGGTGGCCAGCATCTTGACGGCGGTCTCGGGGGTGGCGGACAGGGCGAGGAAGGCGAGGAACAGGATCAGCGCGGCGCTGGTCACTAGCCGCCCGGTCCGGCCGATGCCGGTCACCACGGCCTGGTCGGTGGAGCCGGTGGCGTCGTACTCCTCGCGGATGCGGGACAAGATGAACACCTCGTAGTCCATTGACAGCCCGAACAGGAAAGCGAAGGCCAGCAGGGGCACGTACACGGTGATCGACCCGGTCGCGGGGATGGACCACAGGGCGCGGCTGCCGTGGCCCTGCTGCCATACCAGCACCAGGACCCCGTAGGCCACGCCGAGCGAGGCCAGGTTGAAGATGACCGCCTTGGCGGCCAGCACCAGGGACCGGAACGCCCGGGCCAGCAGGACCAGGGTGACCAGGGCGATCAGGGTGAGCATGAGCGGGAAGCTGCCGTACACGGCGCGGGTGAAGTCGGCGTCGCTGGCGCCCTGGCCGCCCACGCCGATGACCCCGGGCTGCCCGGCGAGGGCGTGCTGGACGGCGTTGACGGTGGCTGCCCCCGCCGCCGAGCTGGGCTCGGCGGCGGGCAGGATCTCGACCAGCCCGGTGCCGGCTGCCGGCGGGCTCCCGGCGGTGGCGAAGGCGGTGTAGACCCCGGGGATCTGGCGGGCCTGGCGGGCCACGGCGCCGACCCGCCCGCCGGTGGTCAGCACGTCGATCGGGCTGATGATGCCGGAGGGGATCCCGCGGTTTTCCAGGCGGGTCAGGGCCGCCTGGGCCGGGCTACCCGGGGCCAGGGCGTTGCTGGCCGGCTCACCCAGGTGCAGGCTGAACAGCGGGATGACCAGCGCCGTCACCACGAGCAGCCCGCCGACCAGGGCGGCGGCGCGGTGGCGCAGCACCAGGCGGGCCCATCCGGTCCAGGGCCGGCTGGCGTGGACCTCCCGGCGCAGCCGCGGATGGTCCAGGGCAGGGCCGATGGTGGCCAGCAACACCGGCAGCAGGGTGATCGCGACGGCGACAGCGGTCAGCGGGATGAAGAACGCTGCCAGGCCCATGCCGCGCAGGAAGGCGACGGGGAGCGCGACCAGCGCCAGCAGGCTGATGGCCACCGTGGTGCCGGAGAACACGACGGCCCGCCCGGCCGAGCCCATGGCGGCCGACACCGCCGCCTCGTTGCCCAGGCCGGCGGCGCGGTTCTCCCGCCACCGGGTGACCACCAGCAGCGAGTAATCGATGGCCACGCCGAGCCCGATGAGCGCGATCAGGTACTGCACGATGAAGTTCACCGAGGTGAGGCGGGTCAGGGCGTAGACCAGCAGGAAGGTCGCCGGGATCGCCACTGCGGCCATCAGCAGCGGCAGCAGGGCGATGAAGCTGGCGAACACGACGGCCAGCACTACCAGGGCGCCGGCCCCGCCGAGCAGGGTCTCGGTCAGGGTGCTGGTGCCCTTGCCGCCGCTGGTGCCGGCCTCGAGCTGGGCCAGGCCGGTGACCCCGGTCTGCCAGCCCGCCGGCGCCGCCTCGGCCAGGACCCGGCCCATCGGCCCGGCAGGGTCCGCAGGCTGTGAGCCGCCCGGCCCGGGCGGGGTGAACACCAAGGCGAAGCTGACCGTCCCGCCGGCGCCGGAGAAGCGGGCATCGCCCGTGGCGGCCTGGTCGGCCAGGCGGGAGCCCGGCACGGCCCGCGCGGCGGCTGCGAACAGCCGGCCCGCCTCGGCCACGGTCGCCGGCCCGGCCGCCGCCCCTGACGGGAGCGTCGCGGTCAGCACCAGCGGGGGATTCTGGAAGCCGCCGTTGTGGTACAGGCGCTGGATGGTGCTGTCGGTCGTGAAGGCCCGACCGGGGATGCTGAAGCTGGCCGACAGGGCGCCGGTGGCCTTACCGATGGTAGCGAAGCCGGCGACGGCTATCACCAGCCAGGCCAGCACCACAACGCGCTTGTGCCGCAGGACGACGCCGGTCAGCCGCATCACCGGACGGGCTCCGTGCCCGCGGTGCGGAAGCGGACGGCCGGCAGCGGCGGCTGCCCGGGCTCACCGCAGGCGAGCGGAACCAGGCCGGCTACCGGACCGGCATGCGCTGGCCTATAATGAGAGTTCGGTTGATGCGAATACACATGATGAGAGTACTCAGTATATGACAGAAGGTCAAGCGGCGGGGCCCGATCTGACCAGCGTCCAGCTGATGGAGCAATTCAGGGCCATAGCTCACGCCAGCCATAACCGGACGAACGCCCGGATGAGCGCGGCCGGGCTGTCCCTGGCCAGGTTCCGGGTCCTGAGCGCGCTCCAGTCCGCCGGCCGGATACGCATGAACGAGCTCAGCGCGGCACTAGGCGTCGTCCCCCGCACCGTGACCACGATCGTCGACGCTCTGGAGACCGAACACATGGTGGTGCGGCTGGCCGACCCCGGCGACCGGCGCGCGACGCTGCTGGAGATTACCCAGGAGGGGCTCGGCCAGCTGCGCCGGCTCCGCGCACTGCACGATTCGGCCGCAGCGGAACTGTTCGACGTACTCACCGCAGCCGAGAGACATCAGCTCGCCGGGCTGCTCCGCCGCCTGCAGGCAGTCGCAGACACGGACGCCGGCGCAAGCCCTCCAGCCGCCGCCCCGGACCGGCCTCATCTATAGTCGCCTCAACGCTCAGCCGGGTGCTGGCCCTTGTGCCGCCAATGGCGGGAGCCTTCGGACGGGTTCGTGCGTCAAAGAAAGCATGAGATCGGGAAAGGCCATCGCGGGCAGCTGCATGCTCGCCTGCCTGCTGGCTATTTCGGCGTGCGGATCACGTGCTGCTCAGACCGCGTCGGGGCCGGTGGCTCAGGCGGCGGCGACCTCGCCCTGCGCGAGCCGGTCAGGATTCGAGTTGTCCCTGGTGTCAAGCCGGGGAGGCCAGCCGACGCCGGCTGCCGCCGCCTCATGGTTCGCCCGGCACGGTGGTGCGTCCGGCATTCCTGATGCGGGCTGGCGGCAGGTCAGCCGCAATAGCAGGGGCGCGACGGTGGAATCCGGACCGGTTACCCTCCATGTCATCCAGGGGCCCGACCGGACATGGCAGGTCGACAGCGGCAACCGGTGTTCTTGAGTACGAGGCCTGGCTCGCTCGGTCAGGACCAGGAGGCGGCATCACTCGCTGCGGCCAGCTCGGGGCTCAGACCGCGCGACTCCTCTGCTTCGGCGGCGCGGAGCCTTCCGGACAGCTTCGCCGCGCCGCCATCGCGGGAGAAGTCCGTCTCATTGGCCTGGATGACCTCTACAAGCCAGGATTGGGTCGTGGCGTCAGCCGGCTCGATCGAGGCTGAGGCTCGCGTCACTGCAACGAGCGTCCAGCATGCAGGCGAACCGAGTCCGAAACAACGCAATCACGCGCAGATGGTCACATGTGCCGATGCAACCAAACTCCGTTCTGAATACATGATTACGGTCGGTCCTGATCGGACTTACCCCTTTTCTGGCGGGCCGGACGGGTCTACGGTGTGGGGCAGCCAGATCACTCCCTCACCCGGCGAGGTGACGATGATGAGGTTCCGGCCAGCGCTGGTTTCCCTGGTGGCCTCGGCGGGCCTGCTGGCGGCGCCGGCGGCAAGCGCGGTGAGCGCCTCGGGCGGGATGGCGGCACATCCGGACGGAGAGACGGTCGGCCCGGGCGGAGGCACGCCCGGGACATCGAAGAACTTCGTGCTGGTCGGGCACGACCCGCTGTTCGGCCGCGGCATGAACGCCGCGGCGGCCATCTACCGGCATTACATCTACATCGGGAACCGGACCGATGGCTCGTCGGCCTGCGGGGTCGGTGACCCGCGCGGTCCCGGCAACAACTGCCCGCACCCCCACCCGGGGGTGCTGATCGAGGACATCGCCGATCCGGCGCACCCGCACATGGTGGGGGAGATCGGCCCGCCGCTCGAAGGCAACCCGGGCATCACCTCCCGCGAGCTGCGGGTGTGGCCGAGGGCCAGGCTGCTGATCGTGATGAACTTCCGGTGCAGCTCGGTGATCCACGCCTGCGTGGCCGGCACCGACCAGCAGTTCCCGTACGACCTCGCGTTCTACAGCCTGGCCGACCCGACCCACCCGCGGTTCATCTCCAGCTACGTGCCCACCTCGGCGGCCGGGCTCGCCGTCAAGCCGCACGAGATGTACCTGTGGCAAGACCCGAAACGGCCCGGCCGCGCACTGCTGTGGATCTCCACTCCCGAGCTGACCTCGAACCCCGCGGTGCCGAACATGATGATCGTTGACATCAGCAAGGTCCCTGGCGGCGGAAAGGTCACCGAGGTCGCCGAGGGCAACTGGAACCAGCTGTATGAGAACGGCGGCAGCGAGACGTTCTTCCAGAACGACCTGTACACCCACTCGATGGCGCCCACCGCGGACGGCCGAACCACCTATCTGTCTATGGAGGGCGGCGAGATGCTGGCGCTGAACACCAGCTCCGTCGCCAGCGACACGTCGCCGGGCACGGTCATCTCGCTGAACAACGACCTGATCACCAGCCCGGCGAACCGGCCAGTCTGGGGCAACCCGTTCCCGCACTGCCTGAAGGCATGCCCCGAAGGCCACTCCTCGGTACCCATCCCTGGCCGGCCCTACGTGCTGACCACCGATGAGATCTACGGAACGTTCACCGACCCGACGTTCGGCTGCCCGTGGGGATGGGTGCACCTGATCGACGTCCGTGACCCGGCTCACCCGGTCATCGTGGGCGAGTACAAGATCACGCAGGATACGCAGGCGTTCTGCGGCAGCCCCGCCGACGACCCGGCCACTGAGCAGTTCACCAGCTACTCCTCGCACAACCCGACCGTGCTGCCCGGCCTGGCCCTCATCGACTGGCACTCCGGCGGCGTGCAGGCCATCGACATCGCCAGCCCGGCCGGCCCGCGGCAGGCGGGCTGGTACTCCCCGGTCCCGCTCGCCACGGTGGCCACCGAGGACCCGGCGCTGGGCCGCGGCCCTAACAAGGTCACCATGTGGAGCTACCCCATCATCCGTGACGGCCTGATCTACGTCATCGACATCCGCAACGGCCTCTATATCCTGCGCTACACCGGTCCGCACGCCGGCCAGGTCGCGGGCATCCGCTTCCTCGAAGGCAACTCCAACCTCGGCGACGCCGTCCGGCTGGCCAGAGCCGACGGCTGAGGCATCCTCCCGTCAGCGGAGCGGGGCGGCGCCTCCTGCTCGTCCGGAAGAAGATGGTCTCCGGGGTGGAGTCTCACACCGCGGCCGGAGGTCCCTGCGCCCGGGCCAAGGGTCCCTACCCTCATGGGGTATGAACGCGCCGTGTCACGCCGCGGCAGCCGTTCGGGATCTTGATGCATGATGGCTGCCGCACGCCGCGTCACCCCACCGCAGGCGCTGGCCCAGGTTTTGTCCGAACTCCGGGTGAGGCTGCCGACGTTCTCTCTCTTGAGGCTCAGGGCGCTGCGGGAGCGGGGCCGCCGGCGTGGAGCGGGAGCGTAAGGACGAAGGTGGCGCCACGTCCTGGCCCGGCTGAGGATGCCGTGACGTCACCGCCGTGGGCGCGGGCGATGTTGCGGGCGATGGTCAGTCCGATGCCTGAGCCGCTGGAGCGGCGCGGCTGCCCGGGAGCCCGGTAGAACCGTTCGAAGACGCGCTCGAGGTCTTCGGCGGCCAGGCCGACTCCGGTGTCGGTGACCGCGACCTCAGCCTGCTGACCGGTTGCCCGGGCCTCGACGGTGACGGTGCCTGCCGTGGGCGTCGCGGCGAGCGCGTTGCCGATGACGTTGGTGAGGACTTGGGTGATCCGGTCCGGGTCGGCCCGCACGGGCAGCGCACCGGGTGCGTGGATGGTGAGGGTGACGTGAGCGTCGCTGAACTGCGGGGCCAGGCGGCCTGCGGCGCGGCGGGCGAGGTCGGCGAGGTCGGCGTCGGCGGGGTGCAGGTCCAGCCGCTGTTCCTCGGCCCGGGACAGCGTGGACAGGTCGTCGGCGAGCCGACGCAATCGGCGCAGCTCGTCGCTCGCCGCTCCGAGGATTTCCGGTTCGGGGGCGAAGACTCCGTCGATGAGGCCTTCCACATATCCTTCGAGCGCGGTCAGCGGGGTGCGCATCTCGTGCGCAACCTCCCCGAGCAGCCTGGTGCGGCGCGTTTCGGTGCCGGCCAGCGCAGTCGCGAGGGTGTTCACGTCGGCGGCGAGCGCCGCCAGTTCCGGCTCGCTGGGGAGCGGGACGCTGGCCTGGTAGCGGCCGGCGGCGATCAGCCGGGTCGCTGCCCGGACGGCGTTCAGCGGCCGCAGTAGCCGCCGGGTGACGAACGCGGCGGCTACCCCCGCGGCGGCCGCGCTGGCAAGCACACCGACCAGCAGCGCGGTCGTCAGCGCGGACACGAACGCCGAGCGCACGCTCCCGGTAGCGCCGCCTTGCCCACCCGATCCCGGACCCATGCCCTGACCCATGTGGTCACCGCCGAGCATGGCCATCTGGTGGTCAAACAAGGTCGGGGCGAGGAGGCGGACCGTCACATACGCCACGGCCGCGCCGACCATGATCACCAGCGCATAGGAGGTGAACAGCCGCAGCGGCAGGCGCATCCTCATAGCAGCCGTCCCGCGAACTTGTAGCCGACCCCGCGGACGGTGGCGATCAGCCGCGGGTTCGCCGCATCGTCGCCCAGCCGGGCCCGCAGGTTGCGGATGTGCACGTCGACAACCCGCTCGTCGCCGAAGAAGTCATAACCCCACACCCGTTCGAGCAACTGGCGGCGCGAGAACACCCGACCGGGCGCGTCTGCGAGCGCGGCGAGCAGGTCAAACTCCAGCGCGGAAAGCGTGACTGGGGTGTCCTCCACCCGCACCTCACGGCCATCACGGTCAACGGTCAGGCCCTCGAACCACAGCACGGCCGCGCCGGCGTCACGCATGCCGCGGTCACGGCGCAGCACCGCCTTCACCCGCGCGGTCACCTCCCGCGGGCTGAACGGCTTGGTCACGTAATCGTCGGCCCCGACTCCCAGGCCAACCAGCTTGTCGACCTCTTCGGCGCGAGCCGTCAGCAAGATGACGTATACGTCGCTGAAGGCCCGCACCTGCCGAAGCACCTCGAGCCCGTCAGTGCCGGGCATCATCACGTCCAGCAGCACCAGGTCGGGCGCGTCGTCCCGGAGCCGCCGCACCGCGGCCTCGCCGTCGGCGGCCTCCGACACCGCGAACCCGTCCGCTTCCAGGTATCCGCGCAGCACAGCACGGATATGCGGTTCGTCATCCACGACAAGCACCCGGCGCATCGCTCACCCCAGCCCAAGGCTACGGCCCACTGGCGCGCCGGGCCCGGGCCGCCACCGCCGCGCCACGGCGCCACTGGCCACCTGCACCCTCTTGATCATCACCGCAACCTCCTTTGGAAGACGTCGACGGCCATCTTCAGCATGTGGCCCGCGGATGAGGCCACCGCCACGGCGACTGTGAAGGCTGCGGCGGAGAAACTGCCTTCACCGGAGCTTCACGCGGGCGGCGGTCGTTGCATCACACCAGCCGGGAATGCTCGAAGTGTAGGAACACGCACAAGGAGCTGAAACAGATGAAGCTGAACCGAAAGCACGTGGTAACCGGGCTGGTGGCGACCGGGCTCGTGGCTGGCGCGCTCGCCGGAGGCGGCGCGGCCCTGGCAGCGACCGGCCCCGCACCGGCGCCCGCCACGTCCGCCACGGCGGAACCGTTCCACGGTATGGGCGCCAGCCACTTCGGCGGCATGCACGGCATGCGGTCCGGCCAGCAACCGGGTCTCGCGGCCGCCGCGACCTATCTCGGCCTGACCCAGACCCAGCTGCGCGACCAGTTGCAGGCGGGCAAGTCGCTCACGGATGTCGCCGCGGCTCAGGGCAAGCCGGTGTCCGGCCTCAAGGACGCGATTCTCGCCGCGATGACGAGCCATATCAATGCCAGCAGCGCGCTGACCGCCGACCAGAAAGCGGCGATGCTCAGCCAGATGAAGAGCCACCTCGACGCGATGGTCAACATGACCTACCCATCCGGCGAGGGCATGAGCCGGATGGGCTCGCCCATGAGCGGGATGGGCTCATCGATGAGCGGGATGTGGCAATAGACCGCGCCGGTGCCGGGCGGGCACCTGGTGGCGAGTCATCAGGATCGCGGCGTGGAAACCCCGGCCTTCAGGCCGGGGAGGAAACGCCGCTTCACCTCCCCGGAAATGTCAGTGGTGTCCGATAGTGTGTTCGCATGTCCCGGTACCGCCTGCTCCCCACGCCCGCCCAGGAGGCGGTGCTGCGGGACCACTGCGGGCACGCCCGGTACGTGTGGAACCTGGCCGTCGAGCAGCACTCGCACTGGCGCCCGGGCCGCCAGGGCGCTCCGGGCTACCTGGAGCAGTGCCGACAGCTCACTGCCGCCCGCACGGAGCACCCATGGCTGGCCGCAGGATCCCAAGTAGTGCAGCAGCAGGCGCTGCGCGACTTCGCCCAGGCAATGGCCGCGTTCTTCGACCCGAAGAACGCGGCCGGGCGGCCGTCGTGGCGCAAGGCCGGCCGAGACGAGGGGTTCCGGGTGGTCGCCGTGAAGCCGGAGCATGCGCGCCGGCTCAGCCGGAAGACCGGCGAAGTCTGGATACCGAAGGCCGGGAGGGTGCGGTTCCGCTGGTCCCGCGCCGTACCCGCAGGCGTGAAGTCCTATCGGGTGACGATGGACCGGGCGGGACGCTGGCATGTCGCCTTCGCGGCCATTCCCGCTCCGATCCCGGCGCCCGGCAACAGGGAGGTCGCCGGGATCGACCGCGGCGTAGCTGTCGGCGCGGCCTTGTCGACAGGTGAGTTGCTGCGTGTTCCCGGCCTGACCGCACGGGAGCGGCAGAGGCTGCTGCGGCTGGAACGCAAGCGCGCCCGTGCTAAGCGAGGATCGAACCGCCGCGAGGGAGTACGGCTTGCCATCGCCCGGCTGAAGGCCCGTGAGACGGACCGGCGCAAGGACTGGGCGGAGAAGGTCAGCACGGACATCGCGCGGCGCTTCGACGTGATCAGGGTCGAAGACCTCCAGGTCACGAACATGACCCGATCCGCCAAAGGCACGCGGGAGAACCCGGGCCGGAACGTCCGCCAGAAGACCGGGCTGAACCGGGGCATCCTGCGGTCCGGGTGGGGCCTGCTGGTGCGCCGCCTGCAGGAGAAAGCTCCCGGCCGGGTGGAGAAGATCAAACCCGCGTTCACGAGCCAGCGGTGCTCGGCGTGCGGGCAGGTGGACGGGAAGTCGCGCGAGAGCCAAGCCGTCTTCCGGTGCACCGCCTGCGGTTACGCCTGCAACGCCGATGTGAACGCGGCCCGGAACATCGCGGCGGGGCATGCCGTGACTGCGCGGGGAGGCATCCGGGATGCCGGGCCTGGGAACCGCGAACCTCAACTGCTTGCCTCCTGAACCGGATGTGAGTAGCTGGAATCCCCCGCCTTCAGGCCGGGGAGGATGTCAAGAGGTACCTCCATGTGGCGCGCGCGCGGTGCTAGCGGGCTGCGGTGGCGTAGCGAGCCGGGTCGGCGTCGAAGGCGGCCGCGCAGCCGGCGGAGCAGAAGTAGACGGTGCCGGCCGGCGTGCCGCGGTGCTCGGGTGCGGTTGCCGGGTCGGTGCTCATGCCGCATACCGGGTCGGTCACCGCTGTCCCGCGTGCCGGGCCTTCGTTGCCTGGGATGCCGTGCCCGTCCCCGGCATCGTCTTGTCCTGCGCTGCTGCCGGGCCCGGTGCCGGCCTGCACCTGCGGCTCGACGCTGGCCACTGTCGCGGCGGGCAGCGCCGCGGGGTGGTAGCGGCGCAGCCGGTTCGCGTTGGTGACCACCGACAGCGAGGACAGCGCCATCGCGGCGGCGGCGATGATCGGGGACAGCCGGATGCCGACGAACGGGTACAGCACGCCGGCGGCGATGGGGATGCCGATGCCGTTGTAGGCGAGGGCGAAGAACAGGTTCTGGCGGATGTTGCGCATGGTGGCCCGGGACAGGGAGATGGCGGTCACGACGCCGGCCAGGGACCCGGAGATGAGGGTGATGTCGGCGGCCTCGATCGCCACGTCGGTGCCGGTGCCGATGGCCAGGCCGACGTCGGCGGCGGCGAGGGCGGGGGCGTCGTTGATCCCGTCGCCGGTCATGCCGACCTTGCGGCCCCCGGCCTGCAGCCGGCCGATCTCGGCGGCCTTATGTTCGGGCAGCACCTCGGCCAGCACCCGGCGCACCCCGACCTGGCGGGCGATCGCCGCGGCGGTGCGGGCGTTGTCGCCGGTCAGCATGACCACCTCGACACCGAGCCGGTGCAGGGCGGCGATCGCGGCGGCGGAGTCGTCCTTGACCGGGTCGGCGACCGCCAGCACGCCGGCCGGGACGCCGTCCACGGCCGCCAGCACGGGCGTCTTGCCCTGCGCGGACAGCTCGGCGGCTACCGGGTCGAGTGCGGCGGTGCCGATTCCGGCGCCGGCCAGCAGCCGGGCACTGCCGACCAGGACGGCGTGGCCGTCCACGGTGGCCTGCACGCCCTTGCCGGTGACCGAATCGAAGGCGGACGCCGTGGCGGGCGGGACGCCGCGTTCACGCGCGCCGGCCACGATGGCGGTCCCGAGCGGGTGCTCGCTGTCGGCCTCGGCCGCGGCGGCCAGCGCCAGCAGCCGGGTCTGGCCGAACCCGGCGGCGGGCCGCACGTCGGTGAGAGCGGGCCGCCCGGCGGTGATGGTACCGGTCTTGTCCAGCACGATCGTGTCGAGCTTGTGCGCGGTCTCCAGCGCCTCCGCCGACCGGATCAAGATCCCCGCGCGGGCCCCCTTACCCGTGCCCACCATGATCGACAGCGGGGTGGCCAGGCCCAGCGCGCACGGGCACGCGATGATCAGCACCGCGATCGCGGACACCAGCGCCAGGGTGAACGCCGGGGCCGGGCCCGCGATGAACCAGATCGCGAACGTGGCGATCGCGATGGCGACGACCGCCGGGACGAAGAAGCCCGAGACCATGTCGGCGAGCCGCTGGATCGGCGCCCTGGATGCCTGGGCCTGCTGCACCATCTTGATGATCTGCGCCAGCATGGTGTCCGAGCCGACCTTGTCCGCTCGCACCCGCAGCGACCCGGTGGTGTTGATCGTCGCGCCGACCACGGTATCCCCGGGGCGCTTGACGGCGGGCATCGGCTCACCGGTGACCATGGACTCATCCACCGCCGACGAGCCGGATAGCACGACGGCGTCGACCGGGATCTTCTCGCCGGGCCGGATCACCAGCTCATCCCCGACCACCACCTCCTCCACACCGATCTCCGCCTCTACCCCGTCCCGTACCACCCGGGCGGTGCGAGGCTGCAGGCCCAGCAGCTCGCGGATCGCCTGGCCGGTTCCGGCCTTGGCCCGGGTCTCGATCAGCCGGCCCAGCAGGATCAGCGTCAGGATGACCCCGGTGGTCTCGAAGTACACCCCGCGCACGTCCGCGGGCAGCAGCCCCGGGGCGAGGGTGACCACCAGGCTGTAGCCGTAAGCGGCCACCGTGCCCAAGGTGATCAGGCTGTTCATGTCCGCCGACCGGTGGGATAGCGCCAGCCAGCCGGTGCGGTGGACCGGCCACCCGGTGTAGAACATCACCGGGGTGATCAGCGCCAGCTGCAGCCAGTGGTTCAGCAGGATCCCGGGCACCCAGCCGGCCTTGAACAGGTCGTGGGCCATCACCGCGAACAGCACCGGCAGCGTCAGCACCGCACCCGCGATCACCCGCCGGGCCAGGTCGGTGATCTCGGCCCGGCGTTCGGCGGCCTCCGCGGCCTCTGCCTCAGCCGCCTGCGCCTCCCCGGCCGAGGGCCCGCCGTCACCCGCTGGGCCGGCGGCCGCGGCGGCGGCGGCCCGGTCCCCGTCACCGCCAGGCGCGGCGGGCGCGCCGTCCGGGTCGATGATCAGCGTGCCGTGGATCATGTTCATCCCGCACGCGAACCCGAACTGACCCGCCGTCGCCGGATCCAGCCGCACCGTGGTCCGCCCGAACGCGGGCAGGGACGCGTTCACCGCCAGGTCAGGGAAGACCACCCGGGAGGTGCAGTCACCGGACTCCTGCCGGTCGAACACCACCTCCAGCGGCACGCCGCGGCGGGCCCGGATCACGTCCGGGCTGTAGCCGCCGCGCACCGTCACCATGACGCGCTGCACCCCGCCGGACAGCTCCGCGGCCCGGGCCCGGCGCGGCGCGAAGAAGAACCACGCCAGCCCCGCGATGGCGATCACTGCGGCGATCAGGACCACGATATCGGCCATGTTCATCGTGAACTCCCCTCACGTTCCTACGGCCACGATGCCATCGTATACCCCCTGGGGGTAGTGACCTCCGGCCCGGCTGCCCGGGACCTCCGCCCCTCCACGCGCCACGGGCAGGCCGCCCCGGAGAGAGGGCGGCTGAGCGCGCGTGAGCATCACGGGCATCCGCCGGCTTTCCGCGCCAGACGAGTCACAGGCGGGCGTGCCCCAGTCCGCCCGGCATCGTCAGGTGGCTTGCCTTGCGGGGCTGGGCAGCCGCAGCCGCCTGAGCAGCAGGGCGTTCACGGCGACCAGGAAACTCGAGCCGGACATGGACAGGGCCGCGATCTCCGGGCGGAGCACCAGCCCGAACGCCGGCTCGAAGACGCCGGCCGCGATCGGCAGCGCGACCGAGTTGTACCCGATGGCCCAGCCCAGGTTCTGCCGCATCGTGCGCAGCGTGCCACGGCCGATCGCCAGGGCCGTGGGGACGTCCAGCGGGTCGGAGCGCATCAGCACCACGTCGGCGGTCTCGATGGCGACGTCGGTGCCCGCCCCGATGGCGATGCCGAGGTCGGCCTGGGCCAGGGCGGGGGCGTCGTTGACTCCGTCGCCGACCATGGCGATCTTGGTCCCTGACTTCTGCAGCTCGGCGATCTTGCTGGCCTTCTCGCCGGGCAGCACCTCGGCGATGACGGTCTGCACCCCGAGCTGCCCGGCGATCCGCTGGGCGGTGGCCTGGTTGTCCCCGGTCAGCATGATCACCTCAATGCCGGCCTGCCGCAGCGCGGTGACGGCGGCGGCCGAGGTGGGCCGGGGGGCGTCAGCGATGCCGAGCAGAGCGACCGCGCGCCCGTTCACAGCCACCCATACCGCGGTCCGCCCGGCCGAGGCCATCTCCTCGCGGCGGGCCGCCAGCGCACCGAGATCGATGCCCTCCCGGTCCATCAGCCGCGCGTTCCCGACCGCCACCTTCCGGCCGTCCACCCGGGCCAGGGCGCCGTGGCCCGGGACGTTCTGGAACCCCTCGGCGCGGGCGACCGGAACACCCAGGGTATCGGCGCGGGTCACGACGGCCCCGGCCAGCGGGTGCTCGGACTCCCGCTCCACCGCGGCCGCCAGCCGCAGCACCTCCCGCTCCGGCAGGCCGTCGGCTACGACGCCGGTGACCTCGGGCTCGCCCTTGGTCAGGGTGCCGGTCTTGTCCATCACCACGGCCTGGATCCGGGCCGAGGTCTCCAGCGCCAGCGCGTTCTTGACCAGGATGCCCCGCTTGGCCCCCAGCCCGGTTCCCACCATGATCGCGGTCGGAGTGGCCAGGCCCAGCGCGTCGGGGCAGGTGATCACCACCACGGTGATCGCGAACAGCATCGCCGTCGCCAGCGTCCGCCCGGCTAGCAGCCAGGTGAGCAGTGTCGCCCCACCGCCGATCAGGGCCACGAACACCAGCCAGAACGCCGCCCGGTCCGCGAGCCGCTGCCCAGGGGCCTTGGAGTTCTGGGCCTCCTGGACCAGCTTGACGATCTGGGCCAGCGCGGTGTCCGCGCCGACCTTGGTGGCCCGCACCCGCAGCGTCCCGTTCTTGTTGATGGTGGCGCCGATGACCGGCGAGCCGGGCGCCTTGGACACCGGCAGGCTCTCCCCGGTCACCACCGATTCGTCGACCTCGCTCTGGCCCTCCTCCACCATTCCGTCCACGGCGATCTTGTCGCCGGGCCGCACCAGCAGCAGGTCCCCGGCCACCACCTCCGCGGTGGTGACCTCGACGGGCTGGCCGTCCCGGATCACCGTGGCCCTGGGCGGGGCCAGGTCCAGCAGGGCCCGGATGGCGTCGTTGGCGCCGCCCCGGGCCCGCATCTCGAACCAGTGGCCCAGCAGGACGAACGCGGCCAGCACCGTGGCCGCCTCGTAGAACGTGTCGCCGCCGCCGGTGAGGGTCACCACCAGCGAGTACAGCCATCCCGCGCCGATGGCGACGGCGACCAGCACCATCATGTCCAGCGTCCGGGCCGCCAGCGCCCGTACCGCGCCGTCGAAGAAGATCCACGCCGAGTAGAAGATCACCGGCAAGCTCAGCAGCAGCAGCCACACGTCATCGCGCAAGCCGAACGGCGCCGCGGCCGTGAAGCCCAGCACGTCCCGGCCGATCGAGGACCACAGCAGGATCGGCACCGACAGCAGCGCCGCCACACCGAACCGGTTCCGCATGCCGGCG
>WNGL01000848.1_pt1 | contig 38286 bp, 36 predicted proteins | sample 5400591 | NCBI WGS metagenome assembly WNGL01 (sample SAMN13153377, study PRJNA577476) | soil metagenome | isolation source: 80 cm soil or saprolite under Garry oak tree replicate 1 | place: USA:California | collected 2016-06-15
TAAACAGGCTCGGCCCTGGACATGATGCCGCCGGTGATGCCCGCGAAACCCGAGAGCTGGTTCCTGGGATCGGGATCATCGAAAAGCGCACGTGCGTGCGGCCGGTTCTGCAACGGGACGGCCTCGTCGTCACCAGCGATGGAGACATCAAGCAGTGCCTTGAGGATCCCGAGCTTGGACGAGAACAGCCGGTACACCGTCGCGGACGGGACATCGGACTCCTCGCTGATGGCCTCGATCGTCGTTGCGGCGTAGCCGCGTTCGAGGAACAAGGCCCAGGCGGCCTGGATGACCGCTCTGCGGGCTAGGCGGGTCCGCGCCTGGCCGCCCTTGCCCTCGTGGGACCTTCGTCCCTTGACACTGGTCGCCATGCTCGTGAGACTACTACTCTCAAACTGAGAGTGCTACTCTCAACATGAGAGGGCCGCGCAGAGGAGGCAGCCGATGGCGACCACCCAGAGCCCGATCGGCGCAAGCGTGCCCCGGCCTGCCGAGAATGGGCTGGGTCGCCTCGCCGAGCCGCGGGTCACCGAACGGCTAACCGTCGTCGGCGAGTACCGGTCGTTCTAGCCCTGGCCGTTTCAGGCCATGCCTGCCGGCATGTCGGCGGAGGCGTATAGACCGCAGAGGAGGCCAGCAATGACGACGTACCTGCTCCCGATCGAGAAGCCGCGGGGCCTGATCATGAAGATGGTGTATTTCTTCAGCCGCCGCCAGTTCGGCAAGGTGATGACCCCGATCAAGGTGCACTCCGCTCGCATGCCACCCGCCTTCGGGTCCTTCTACGGCAAGCTACCGAGACTGGACAAGAAACTCCAGCTTTCCTCCCAGGCCGCGGTGCTCATCCGCGAGCAGGTCGCCAGTACCAACATGTGCATGTTCTGCATGGACGCGGCCAGGTGGTACGTCATGACCAAGAAGCCCGGCGACCTGGCGCGCCTGGACGCGCTGCCGCAGTACCAGACCAGCCCGCTATTCACCGATGCCCAGCGCACCGCGCTGGACTACGCAACGGAGCTCACCCGGGACAAGAAGGTCGAGCCCGGCACGTTCGCCCGGCTCACCCGCTACTACAACGAGCGCGAGATCTGCGACATCGTCTGGCTGGTGGCCAGCGAGCACCTGAACAACATGACCAACATCGGCCTGGGCATCGGATCAGACGGCTTCTGCGAGCTGGCGCAGCGGGCCGGAAACAAGGCATCCGCCGCCTCCCGCTGACGAGCGAGATCAAGGCCCGATTAGCTCGGGGATCTCACCCTGGGCTTCCGCAGAACGGCACGGTGGCGCCACCGGGTGACAGGGGCGCCTGCTAGCGACGCTATCTTGGCCTGGCTGCTGGCGCAGGGCGGCGTGCTGGACTTCGATACGCCGGTGACGAGGTACTGGCCCGAATTCGGCGACGGCGGCAAGTCCGCGGTACCAGTGCGCTATCTGTTCACCCACCAGGTCGGCCTGCCGTACCTGGGCGATGGGATGAGCATGGTCAGCGTCGCCTGGCTGGCGGTGCTGATCGCCCGTCCGGAGACGTCGGGGACTTTGTCGGTCTCGCAGTTGCCGCGTACATGTTGCCAGCGTCGGGGGCACATTGGCGCTGGGGCGTTTCCTTCGGCATTCATCAGCCCCGAGCCCATCCTCCAAGGCGAACCCTTACACCTACGCCTCTGACAACCCCGTCACTGACAGCGACCCCTCAGGCGAATTATGTGGGGTTGATCCCGGCGTGTCATCTTGATCATGAAGTGGCCTCTGCGAGAGACAACCGGTTGTCCAAGACCCTTGTCCGCAGAGGCCATTTCCCATGTTGCCAACCAAGGATCTGTTCGTCTACGTGTACGTGCTAGTCGAGGACGCGATCGGCTCTGGCGCCATCGCCATCGGGTCCCGGCCGGTGGCGTCCGGAATCCGGTGTAAATCGGCGGGCGTGGTTCCCGGCTTCATGATCAGGTTAGGCGACCGTACTGACAGTTTCGCAGCCGTCGGCTGGCTGGCTGGCTGGTGGTGACGGTGCGTGGCTGGAGCTGGCGGGGCGGGTCGAGCAGGGATCGGCGCACATCCTGCAGGAGGCGGAGCCCGTCGGAGGTCACCCAGGTGAACGCCTACTTCTTCTTTCCCCTGCGGCCGAGCAGACGCCCACGGCCACCGGACGGCGCAGTCAACCCGGGCGGAAGGTCACCGCCCTCGCCATGGCCTCGGGTCTTCCCATTGCCCCCGGCGTCACCACGACCCTCCGCGCCACCACGACCCCCGGCGTCACCGCGCCCCCGGGCGTCAGCATCCCCCCCGACGTCACCGCGCCCCCGGGCGTCACCATCCCCCCCGGCGTCACCGCGACCGCCGCGGTCACCGCGACCCCCGGCACGAAGACCAGCGGGCACGGCCGGTCCCCCAGTCCCGCGAAGATCTCCGGGCGCCAGGCCGGGCAGCTGTCCGCCGGCCACACCGCCAAAGTCACCGGGTGCCAGGCCGCTGAGCCCTTCCGCGGCCCCGCGAACGGCACCCGGCGTCAGGCCAGGAAGCCCACCGACTGCCCCACGGAGCCCACCCGCACCGGACGCGGCCCCTGTCGTCTGCCCGCCAGCACCCCGCGCGCCGCCGGCAGCAGCGGGCCCGCTGGCGGCAGCCGTCCCGCTGGCAGCACGCCCCGTCGCGCCGCCGGGCCGCCCGCCCTTGGGCTTCTTCTTCCCCGACGCCTTCCTGCCCTTGGCCGCCTTGCTCGCTGCCCGGCGCATGCCAGGGATAGGAGGCATGCCCGGCAGCCCGCCCCCGCCAAGCATCTGCCGCATCATCTTCTGTCCTTCGAGGAACCGCACGACCAGGTTGTTCACCTCGCCCACGGTGACGCCAGCGCCGCCAGCGATACGAGCACGCCTCGAGCCGTTGAGAATTTTCGGGTTGCGCCTTTCCTGCGGGGTCATCGAATTGACGATGGCTTCGGCACGGTCCAGGTCCTTGTCACTGACCTGGCTGAGCAGGTCCCGGTGCTGGGCCGCGCCGGGGAGCAACCCGATCACGTTCCCGATCGGCCCGAGACTGCGGACCATCGAAAGTTGCTGGACGAAGTCCTCGAGGGTGAAGCCCTCACCGGAAGCGAGCTTGCCGGCCATGCTGGCGGCCTGCTCGGTGTCGAACGCCCGCTCAGCCTGCTCGATGAGGGTGAGCATGTCGCCGAGGTCGAGAATGCGGGACGCCATCCGGTCGGGGTGGAAGACGTCGAAGTCCTCGAGCTTCTCACCCGTGGAGGCGAACATGACCGGACGCCCGGTGAGCTGGGCGATCGAAAGTGCCGCGCCTCCTCGTGCGTCACCGTCCAGCTTGGTCAGCACCACACCGTCGTAGCCGACGCCGTCAAGGAAGGCCTGGGCGGTGACGACCGCGTCCTGGCCGATCATGGCGTCCACCACGAACAAGATTTCGTCCGGATCGGTGGCGTCCCTGATGGCCGCCGCCTGGCGCATCATCAGCTCGTCGATACCGAGGCGGCCGGCTGTGTCGATCACGACCATGTTGTGCTGGCGCCGCTGGGCCTCGTCGATGGACTCGCGAGCCACCGCCACCGGGTCGCCAACGCCGTTGCCCGGCTCGGGGGCGAAAACCGGCACCGAGGCCCGCTCACCCAGCACCTCGAGCTGCTGAACCGCGTTCGGCCGCTGCAGGTCTGCGGCTACGAGCAGGGGCGTGTTGCCCTGCTCACGCAGCCACCGTCCCAGCTTCGCCGCCAGCGTGGTCTTACCCGATCCCTGCAGGCCCGCGAGCATGATCACGGTGGGAGGAGTTTTGGCAAAACGCAGCCTGCGTGCCTCGCCGCCGAGGATCGTGACGAGTTCCTCGTGGACGATCTTGATGACCTGCTGGCTGGGGTTGAGCGCCTCAGAGACCTCAGCAGAGGATGCGCGCTCCTTCACCCGGGCGATGAAAGCCCTGGTAACGGGGAGAGCCACATCCGCCTCGAGCAGGGCGATACGTATCTCGCGGCAGGTCGCGTCAATGTCGGCAGAGGACAGCCTGCCCCGCCCTCGGAGCGAGGAGAAGACCTGGGTCAGCCGGTCGGAAAGTGTCTCGAACACGGGCTCAAGGCTATCCGGTAAGTGCGCCGGAAAACCTAGGCGAGCGCTGCGTGAACCTGGGCGGCGATCCTGGCCCTGGTAGCGGGGTCTGTAACCGGCCGGCCGGACTGGTCAGTCACGTAGAAGGCATCGACCGCCTCGGCGCCCAGTGTCTCCACCCTGGCGGCCCGGACATCCAGCCCGCACTCTCCCAGCGCCCGGCCGATCCGCCACAGCAGGCCGGGGGCGTCATGCGCACGGACCTCCACCACCGTGGCCGTTTGGGACGCGTCATCGACGAGCGTGACCTTGGGTGGCGCCACCGGGGTTCCCGAATGGCGGTTTCGCGCGGGAGTGAGCCCGCGGTTCGGCGTGTTTCGCTCAAGCCGCCCGGCCACGTCAAGCTCCCCCGCCAGCGCCCGCCTGAGATCAGAGGTGACCAGGGTGGCGTCTGGTGATTCTCCATAGGGAGGGGCCACCTCGAAGGCGGTCACCGCCATGCTGCCGTGGCAGGTTGCGTTGGCTGAGCGGATGCCGAGCCGGTGGGAGGCCAGCACCCCCGCTGCCTGCCAGAGCAGCCCGGGGCGGTTGGGGGCGACCACAGTCACTTCGGATCCTGTGAACATGGCCGCGGGAAGACCCGCCTCGGCAAGGGCGATCTGGTCGGGGCGCAGCGGCAACGGCGCCGGCAGCGGTTCGCCGCCGAGGACGGCCCCAACGCGGCGCACCAGATCAGTCACCAGGCCGGATTTCCAGTCGTTCCAGGCGGCCGGACCAGTCGCCCGGCCGTCCGCGATCGCCAGCGCATGCAGCAGTTCCAGGAGCGCCCGGCTCCCGACGGTGGCCGCAACCTGCGCCACCGTCTCGGGATCGTCGAGATCACGCCGGGTAGCCGTTTGTGGCAGCAGCAGGTGGTGCCGGACCGCCGCGGCGATCAGCCCGGCGTCGAGCTCCCCAAAACCCATCCGCCGCGCCGTGTCCCGCGCCACCACTTCCCCGCTGACCAGGTGATCGCCGGGCCAGCCCTTGCCAATGTCGTGGAGGAGCGCGGTGATGAGCAGCAGGTCCGGGCGCGCGACGTTCCGGGTCAGGGCAGCCGCGTGGGCAGCAGTCTCGACCAGATGCCGGTCAACAGTGAAGGTGTGGAGCGGATTGCGCTGGGGCCGGTTACGCACTCGGTCCCAGTCGGGCAGCAGATCCGATATCAGGCCCTCCTGCTCCAGTGCCTCCCACACGCTGATGGCGCCCTGTCCGGCGCCGAGCAAGGCCGCCAGCGCCTGCCGTGCGCTGGCGGGCCACGGAACCGGGAGCGGCGGGCACTGCGCCAGCCGCCCGAGCGTTCGGGGGGCGAGCGGCAGCGCCGCCTCCGCCGCTGCCGCTGCCGCGCGCAACGGCAGCACGGGGTCGGCGGCCGGGTCGGCGGAGCGAGCCAGCACCACTTCGCCTTCCTGCTCGACCAAACCATCGGCAAGCGGCCTGCGCGCGGAGCCGCCGCGGGAAAGACCGCCTCGGGCGGCAACACCCCGGCTGGCGCCGTGCCTGGCACGGCTGCTCCTCACCCGGTCATTCCAGGCAGCAACGCTCCCCGCCCGGTCACTCCCGGCACCGCCACCCTTCACCTGGCCGTCCCCGGCATCCCGGCTCTTCACCCGGCCGTCCCCCGCATCCCGACTCTTCGGCCGGCCGTCCCCGGCGTCCCCGCTCTTCACCCGGCCGTGCCCAACACTTCCCGCCGCCCGGGATCCACTGGGATGGCTGCGTTCGGCCTGCCGCATCGACTGGTCCAGGGCATAGGCGACAGCCCGGCCGGCGCCAGCCAGCTGGCGGAGCAGCACGTCGGCATCGGCCAGGCCGAGAGCCCGTGCCACCTCGTCCTGCTCTTGCAGCACGAGCCGGTCGGTGGCCCGGCCGGTCACCTCGTGCAGGGCGTGCCGCGCATCCAGGATGACTGCCTGGGCGGCGCGCACCCGCGGCCCTGGCCCCGGCGCTACCCAGGCAGCTGCCACCGCGTGGATCGCCTGGGCGTCCCGCAGGCCGCCCCGGGCCTGCTTGAGATCTGGTTCACAAAGGAACGCCAGCTCACCGCAGCGTGTGGCCCGCTCCACATGCAGGGCGTGCAGATCAGCGAGCCGGATGCGGGCCGAAGCCCGCCAGTCTGCCAGCGCTCCGGCACGCAGCCGCTTGGTCAGTTCCGCATCGCCCGCGACGTGACGCGCATGCAGCAAGGCCAGCGCCACCCGCAGATCGCCGCGAGCCACCTCGTGGGCCTCGTCTGGCGTCCGAACCGCGTGATCAAGTTGGGTCCCAGAATCCCAGATCGGATACCACATCCTGTCCGCGAGGGCAGCGATGCCCGGCTGGCCATCGTGAAGCAACAGCACGTCGAGATCACTACCGGGCAGAAGTTCGCGGCGCCCGTACCCGCCAACTGCCACCAGCGCCACACCGGAAACGTTGCCAAGGAGGGAGCCCAGCCAGCGATCCGTATTGGCGGTGCGGCGGGCTCTGTCCGCCGGAAACGACGTGTGTGGCCTGGTCTGCGGCGGTCGCATCATCGCTCGCCGCTCATCCCTGACCGCCTTGCTCAGAGGGCACCCGGACCGCGCTCGCCCGTTCGGACGCGTGCGACGGTGTCGACCGGGGTGCACCAGACCTTGCCGTCCCCGATCCGGCCGGTCTGTGCCGCCTTGAGGATGACACCAATGAGATCGTCGGCATTCTCGTCCTCGCAGAGCACCTCCAGCCGGACCTTCGGGACCAGATCCACCTGGTACTCGGCACCGCGGTACACCTCGGTGTGCCCGCGCTGGCGGCCGTACCCGCTCGCCTCACTGACGGTCATGCCGTGCACGCCGAATGCCTGCAGCGCGGCCTTGACCTCATCCAGCTTGAAGGGCTTGATCACGGCGGTGATGAGCTTCATCAGACCCACCTCTCGGTGCACTCGCAGTGCCCTCACCCTCCCCAGGAAGCGTTTCGTGGGCGGTTACGCAGTGTTTCCGGCGGGTGAATCCATCCGGCGGGATGTTACACATGTGTTTCGCCAGCCTGGCGGGCCCGTCGCCGGCCGCGCGCCGCCTCAGCCGAGTATGGCGTCGACAAACGCTCCCGGCTCGAAGGGGGCAAGATCGTCTGGCCCTTCGCCCAGGCCGACCAGTTTGACCGGCACCCCGAGCTCACGCTGAACCGCGACCACGATTCCGCCCTTGGCCGTTCCGTCCAGCTTGGTGAGCACGATGCCCGTGACGTCCACCGCCTCCGCGAACACCCTCGCTTGGCGCAGGCCGTTTTGCCCCGTGGTGGCGTCGAGCACGAGCAGCACCTCGTCCACCGTGGCTTGCCTGGACACGACGCGCTTGATCTTCCCCAGCTCGTCCATCAGGCCGGTCTTGGTGTGCAAGCGCCCCGCCGTGTCGATGATGACGGTGGACACGCCCTCCTCTATGCCCTGCCGGACCGCTTCGAACGCGACGCTTGCCGGGTCGGCACCCTCCCGGTCTGCTCTGACCACCCGGGCACCCACTCGGTCACCCCAGGTCGCCAGCTGGTCCGCGGCAGCGGCACGGAACGTGTCCGCCGCGCCCAGCAGCACCGAGTTGCCCTCGCCGACCAGGGCGCGGGCGAGCTTTCCGCACACGGTCGTCTTGCCAGTACCGTTCACCCCCACCATCAGCACCACGGCTGGCCGGGATCCGTGGCGGGTGATGCGCAGTGACCGATCGAGGTCGGCACCAATCTGGGTCAGGAGATCCCGCTTCAGCAGCCCCCGCACCGCGTCGGCACCACGGGTGCCATCCACTCTCACATGAGTCTGCAGGTCGTCGACGATCTGGCGGGAGGGGCCGACGCCGAGATCGGCTGCGATCAGCGTGTCCTCGACCTCCTCCCATGCCTGAGCGTCAAGGGCGTCACGGGAGAGCAGGTTGAGAAGCACTGTGCCGAAGGCGCTTTGAGACTGGGCGAGGCGTCCGCGCAGACGCGCCATCCGCCCGGCGAGCGGCGGTGGCGCCTCGGCAACTTGCGTCGCGGGCTGCCGCGAGACTGGCGGAAGGGTGGCGGCCGGGGCGCCGCCTGCACCACCCTCGTCCGGCGCGGGCTGACGGCCCGGCGGCGCAGGTGGCGGTGTTGGCGGTGCTTCACGGGGTGCGCCCGCGCGAGCCCGGGGGCGCAAAAACATGACGCCAAGTGCCACCGCCACCACCACGGCCAGCACGATGGCGATGATCAGGTACTCCATATCCGCCCTAGTCTCGCAGATGAACGCGGTTCCGGGGACAGCGACACCGGCCGTCCCGCGGCCGCACCGGGCCGCGCGATTTCCGTCAGGCCCGCTCGCGCTCTCGCAGGCGCTGGCTCACGACCGCTGAGACACCGTCTCCCCGCATGCTGATGCCGTACAGCGCGTCCGCGACCTCCATCGTCCGCTTCTGGTGAGTCACGATGATCAGCTGTGAGCTGTCACGCAGTTCCTCGAAGATCTGAAGCAGCCGTTGCAGGTTGGTGTCGTCGAGGGCAGCCTCGACCTCATCCAGCACGTAGAACGGGGACGGCCGTGCCATGAAGATCGCCAGCAGGTAGGCGATGGCGGTCAGCGATCGTTCCCCGCCCGACAGCAGGGACAGCCGCTTGACCTTCTTGCCCGGGGGCCTTGCCTCGACGTCGATGCCCGTCGCCAGCATGTCGTCCGGTTCTGTCAGCACCAGCCTGCCCTCACCACCGGGGAACAGCCGGGCGAAGATCTGCTCGAACTGGGCCGCCGTGTCCTCGAAGGCCGATGTGAAAACCTGCTGGACACGGTCGTCGACTTCCTTGATGACGGTCAGCAGGTCCCGGCGGGTCTTCTTGAGGTCCTCGAGCTGGTTGGCGAGGAAGGTGTGCCGCTCCTCCAGCGCCGCGTATTCCTCCAGTGCCAGCGGGTTCACCTTGCCAAGCTGGTTGAGCTGGCGCTGTGCGGTAGCAGCGCGCCGCTCTTGCTCCGCCCGTACGTAGCGGGTCGGTTCCCGGGCCGGGTCCTCACCGCCGCCGTTCTTCGCGGGAATGCTGCCGTTCTTCGCCGCGCCCCCGTCCTTGGGCGCCCCGCCGTTCGTGGACGCCGTGGCGCCCTTCCCACCCTTGCCGCCGTCCCCGGTCTCGGGCTCCGGTGGCGCGGTGATGGGCACATCGGGCCCGTACTCTGCCACCAGGGTGGCCGAATCCACGCTGAACTCCTCGGCGGCCCGGCCGGCGATCTGCTCCAGCCTCATCCGGTGCTCAGCATGGGCGATTTCCGCACCGTGTGCGCTCTCCACGACCCCGTCGAGCTCTTCGGCCAGCGACCTGACCTGAGCGCGCACCTCCTTCAGTGCTTCCGCGCGGCCCCTGCTTGCCTGTTCCGCGGCCTCGCGTTCCACCGCCGCCCTGGACAGGGATTCCGCCACTCGTTCCAGTGCGATGTCCGCCCCGCGGACCACCGCCATGGCAACCTCTGCCTGCTGTTGTCTCAGCCGGCGCCGTGCCTGCGCGGCCGCTGCCGCCCGGCGCTCGCCAGCGGCGGCAAGGGCCAGCGCGTCCGCCCGCCCCGCGATGGCACGCAGGCGTTCCTCCGCAGTCCTGACCTCAAGCCGTGCTTCCATCTCGGCGTCGCGCGCAGCCACGGCCGCCGCGGACAGGGCCTCCCTGTCGGGTTCACCAGCCTCGGAGTCCGCTTGTCCCGGCTGCCCGTAATCCGCCGGTTCCAGCTCCCCGGTCTCCGCGGCTTCCGCGGTCCCGGCCCCGGCGGGCTCCGCGGCCTCCTCCGCCGCCTCCACCCGGGCGGCCCGTTGTGATCGCGCTGCCGGCCCCGACCCCACACCGTGCCCGGCTGCCTCGCCGTCCTCTTCCTCCGCCGCCAGCTGCGCGTTGAGCTCCGACAGCGCGGCCAGATCACGTTCTCGCTGACGGTGGGCGGAGGCGATGGCTGCTTCGAGCCGCGCTGCTTCCTGTTGCGCGGCCCGTGCTTCGCCTGCCAGCCGGCCGACCTGCCCGGAGAACTCAGCTGCCGCCTTATCGACGGTCTGCAGCGCGGCCTGCGCCCGGCCAACCGCCTCCCGCGCCTGTTCTTCGCGGGACACAGACGCGGCAAGCTCGGCGGCTGCCGTCTCGCACGCACTCTCCGCCGCTCCGAGCCCGGCCGCTGCGTCGTCGGCGGCGGCCCGCATCGCGAGCACGCTTGGCGGCCTGGCCGAGCCACCGTGCGCCCAGTGCGCGCCCAGCAGGTCACCATCCCGGGTGACCACCCGCAGCTCGGGCCGGGTCCGCACGACCTGCAGCGCCTGGGTGAGGTCGCCGGCTACGACCACGTCCCCAAGCAGCCCAGCGAGCGGCGCGGACAGCTCCCCAGGGCCATCCAAAAGATCAAGCGCAGGCAAAACGCCGGGCGGCAACTTCTCCCCGCCGCCGCTCAGGGCCGGCCCGGCCGCATCCCCTGTCCCCGCCTCGGCGGCCACGACCAGCCCGGCCACCCCCGCGTCGCTGTCTTTGAGCTCTCGCAGGAACCTCACAGCGGCGTCGAGTCCAACCACGGCGATGGCGTCCGCCGCCGCGCCAAGCGCGGCCGTGATCGCTTCCTGGGCACCGTCGGCAACCGTGAGCAGGCCCGTGACCGCACCGAGGACCTGGTCGGACCAGCGCGGGTCTGTCAGCAGCGCCCCTTGGGCATCCGCGCCCTGCTGGAGTGCGCGGATCCCCTCTTCGAGGGCCTGGGTACGGGCAAGCATGGCTGCCCGTTCGGCGCTCGCCCGGCGCTCCGCTGCCCGGCGCTCAGTGACCAGGGCAGAGGCCGCCGCGAGTGCGGCCGCCACCCGCTTGTGCTCGGTGGCGAGATTTGCCCGGTCCCCCTGGCGGCCAGTCGCCCTTTCCTGGTGTTCCTCGTATGCCTCCTGGGCAGCCACCGCCCGCGACCGTGCTTGCTCGCACGCATCAGCCAGCCGGCCTGCCTCCTCCTCCGCCGCGGCGACACGACTGCGGGCGGCTCCCACCTGCCCGCGCAGCCGGGCCAGCAGCTCGGCCCGCTCAGCTGCGGCCTGCGCCCTGGCCGCCAGCATCTTTTCGGCCGCAGCCAGGCCCACCTCGGCGGTTTCGCGTTTCCTGGTTGCCGTGGCCAGGCCCTGGCGGGCGGTTTCCAGCCGGTCACCCAGGACTGCCTCTTGCTCGCGCAGCGAAGCCGCCTCGGCGTCCAGCTCGTCCGGATCACGGCCAGCACGTTCTGGCGCCGGCTCTGACACCAGGTGCGAATGACGTTCGCGGGCCAGATTGCTGACTCCGCGCAGCCGTTCGGCAAGTGACGACAGTGCGAACCAGGCCTGGAGAGCCTTTTCCAATTGCGGCGCGAGCTCCTGCTCGCTGGCGTCGAGCGCGGACTCGCGCTGCCGCGCCTGGGCCAGGGACTGCTCCAGCTCGCCGCGGCGGGCCGCGACAGCGGCCTCGTCTGCTTCGCCGCGCTCCAGTTCAGAGGCCTGGGTGGTGTAGTCGTCGGCCAGCAGGCGCAGCCGGGCGTCCCGCAAATCCGCCTGGATGGCCGCAGCCCGGCGGGCGATTGCCGCCTGCCGCCCGAGCGGCCCAAGCCGGCGGCGCAGCTCCGCGGTGAGGTCTACCAGCCTGGTGAGATTGGCCTGCATCGCCTCCAGCTTGCGCAGCGCCTTCTCCTTGCGCCTGCGGTGCTTGAGGACGCCGGCGGCCTCCTCGATCAGTGCCCGGCGCGCCTCGGGGCCGGCGTGCAGCACCTCGTCAAGCTGGCCCTGACCGACGATCACATGCATCTCACGGCCGAGGCCGGAGTCGGACAGGAGTTCGGCGACGTCCAGGAGGCGGCAGTGGTTGCCGTTGATGGCGTACTCGCTCTGGCCCGAGCGGAACAGCAGCCGGCTGATCGTCACCTCGGTGTAGTCGATCGGGAGGGCGCCATCACTGTTGTCGATGGTCAGGACAGCTTCCGCCCGCCCCAGGGGGGCTCGTGACGCGGTCCCAGCGAAGACGACATCGTCCATCTTGCCGCCGCGCAGGCTCTTGACGCCCTGCTCGCCCATCACCCAGGCGAAGGCATCGACGATGTTTGACTTGCCCGAGCCATTGGGACCCACGACGCACGTGATGCCTGGCTCGAACCGCAGCGACGTCGCAGAGGCGAAGGACTTGAATCCGCGCAGGGTGAGGCTTTTCACATACACCCGCGGGCTCTCCTCCCCGTCCGGCCAATGCCCGTACGGCCTGCCGTGCCGCTGACCTGACGCCGCGCGGCAGGCCAGCCTTCCGGAAACCCTACCGCGAGCTGCGCTTCCTACTCGCGATTCACGCGCCGCGTGGGCGCGGCGCGTGAATCGCCGCAGCCACAACTTTGGGGGATGCGCCCAGCAAAGAGGGACGCCTCAGCGGCGCCCCTCTTCGATACGAGATCGGCTTGGAAGCGAGATCGGTGGTAGATCAGGTGAGTGCTGGCTCCCGTTCGTGACCAGCGACGAGCAACTCGTGGCTGGCCTCGGTCGTGAGCACGTCGTGCTCCTCGTGCAGCCTGGCGAGCTCAGCCTCCAGGTCACGCACTCGCCGCTGAAGGCGGCGCATCTCATTTACCATGCGGGGATCAGGCCCGCCGACGTGGCCGAGTAGAGCCTTCGCCATTGTAGTGGGTCCTCCACACTGAGTGACCAGAGTGGGCGCGCACGCGAAGACTGGCCGTGGGCGCGCGCAAGGTGACTCTTCAAGGATCGCACCGCCACGGGTATCAGGTCAAGTTGAGAGATCCCGCAGGTCATGGAGTGGAGTCCGAGAACGGGGCCGGCGCTGGCAGGTTGGGCAACTGAACGCGGACCTGTTGGCGAAGTGATCACGGCGAATCGGGGTGCCGCACCGCAGGCAGGGGCCGCCCTCCCGGCCGTACACGGCAAGTGACAGGCCGAAGTAGCCGCTCTCCCCGTTCACGTTGACATACAGGCTGTCGAACGAGGTGCCGCCGGCCGCCAGCGCCTGGGCCAGGACCTCCTGCACCGCGGCGAGGAGTCGGACCGCTTCGGCGCGCCGGAGACTGGCCGCTGGCCTGGACCAGTGAATCCGCGCACGCCAAAGGGCCTCATCAGCGTAGATATTGCCGATACCACTCATAAGCGACTGGTCAAGCAGAGCAACCTTGATGCCCGTGCGGCGCCCCCGCAGCTTCGCGATGACCGCCGCCTCATCGAAGGCGGGCTCCATCGGGTCCGGGGCGATGTGGGCGATCACCGCGGGCATATGCGCCCCGCCCGGCGCCAGCATCACGTGCCCGAACGTGCGCTGGTCAGTGAACCTCAGGTCAGTGCCAGAGTCGTCGAACACGAACCTGACCCGGACGTGAGGTGACAGTGGCCGCTCCGGGTCGCCGAGCAGCAACTGGCCGCTCATCCCCAGGTGCGCCAGCAGGGCATCCTCGGCGGTGGACCAGCCGGACGGGATACTCGCGCGAACCGGGAGAGGGGGCGCGGGCACGGCCACGGGCAGCCAGAGGTACTTGCCCCGGCGGCGGGCGCCGGCGACAGCCAGTCCTTGGACGGCCGACACGAAATCTTCCGGCCCGGCCGCGTGCCGCCGCACCGCGCGGGGGTGCAACACCTGAACCGACCGGATGACCCGGCCCACCACATGCTTTTCCAGTCCCCTGCGGACTACCTCGACTTCTGGCAGTTCGGGCATGCCTCACCCAGCCGAACCGGGACTGCCGCCGTCGCGGTCTCCCGGGTTCCTCCCGTTCCCGCGGTGACCTGGCGCGCGGCCGGCTTCGCCCTCCCCCAGCCCAGGCTGGCCGTTTCGGGTGCGGAATTCCTCGCCTTCCAGCGGGCCCTCACCCTTACTGATCCACGTCCAGGCGGCTTCGGCCGCCTGCTGCTCGGCTTCCTTCTTGGAACGGCCCGCCCCGGTGCCGTACACGTGACCGCCCACCCAGACCGCGGCGCGGAACAGTTTCTGGTGGTCCGGCCCGCTTTCCTCGACGTGGTATTCGGGCACCCCAAGCTCGGCCGACGCGGTGAGTTCCTGCAGGGATGTCTTCCAGTCAAGGCCCGCCCCAAGGCGCGCAGACCGGGCGATGACGGGATCGAACAGCCGGTGGACAAGGGCGGAAGCCTCACTCAGGTCCCGCTCAATGTAGACGGCGCCGATCACTGCTTCCAGGGTGTCGGCGAGGATCGACGACTTGTCTCTTCCGCCGGTTCCCTCCTCGCCCCGTCCCAGCCGGATGTATTCGCCCAGGCTAAGGTCACGCGCGACGGCGGCGAGCGCCCGCATGTTGACCACGGCGGCACGCAGCTTGGCAAGCTGCCCCTCAGGCAAGTCGGGGTAGCCGCGGAACAGCGCATCTGTGACGACGAGGCCAAGGACGGAGTCGCCGAGGAACTCCAGCCGCTCGTTGGTTGGCAGGCCGCCATTCTCGTAGGCATAGGAACGGTGGGTCAGCGCCCGCTCGAGCAGCGCTGGGCTGAGCCCGGCGTCAAGGGCACGCAACAGTTCGGTGGCATCGGGCTGGCCGGATGCTGGCGGGCGCCCGGCTGAGCCTTTCATGCTCTCCTCCTACCCCACGCCTGCTGGGGTGTGCCCCGTGGGCGCGCGCGTTCACTGGGCATCGCCCGGCGTGCCCTGCCGCAGGGTGCCACCGCCCTGCGCCTCAGGACGGTGTGATCACCTGACGGCGGTTGTACGTGCCGCACGTCGGGCAAGCAGTGTGGGGCAGCTTCGGATCATGGCACTGCGGGCAGCGCGTGAGGGTTGGCGCCGTCGCCTTCCACTGCGCACGCCGGGATCTTGTATTGCTCCGCGACATCCTCCGCTTAGGGACGGCCACGTCCGTTCTCCTCCCATGTCTCCGGCACGGGCGAGCCGTCCGGTCGTTCCTGCGTCATGAACTGCCGCAGCCCCGCCCACCGGGGATCAATAACGCGGTCATGGCGATGATCGGGTCCAGCCTGAGCGAGCCGCGCACCACATTCGGTGCAGAGCCCCGGGCAGTCATCGGCACATCGCGGTGCTAGCGGAAGCGCAAGCACCAAGGCATCACGAAGGGCCGGCTCAAGATCGAGCAGGTCCCCGTCCAGAGAGTACCCGTCCTGGCGCTCATTCCCGCCGTCTTGCTCATAACTAAACAGTTCCTGGCACCTGACATCGACTGTCTGTTCCACCGGTTCCAGGCACCGCGCACACTCCCCGGCCAGCGGTGCGGTGACTGTGACCGTGACCAGCACGCCCTCGGTCACCGACTCCAGCCGGATGTTGAGATCCAGGCCCGCACCCTCCGGGATCCGTGCCAGGCCGACACCAAGGTTGGCGGGGGCGGGCACGGTCCTGGTCTGGGCACGCTCTGATCCCGGGTGCCGCGAGAGGGCCCGGGTATTGAAAACGAGCGGCCCGCGAGGGTCGAGGCGGGCTGTGAGTGTCTTGCGAGAGGAAGGCATAGCAAATCACGGTGGTGACAAGGTCAGGAGCCGCCAGCTTACCCGCGAGCCGGCATCAAGCCCAATTCTCCACGGCCCTGACCCTGACCGCGCCTGCCATCAGCACCGCACGCGTGCCCCGGTTCAGCAATACTTGCGTGCCCGGCGTGCCCCGCCAGAAACGCCTAAACCAGCCCGGTAAGGCACATACCGGAAACAGCCGCGTTCATGATCATGGGATCAGTGGTGGGTGAGCCCCACTGATCCCATGATCACGGCGTGATTTGCGGTCTGGACGCCAGCTTCGCCAGGAGGCGGTTCTGGACCGCCGGTGGCACCAGGGAGGTGACATCGCCGCCGTAGCGGGCGATCTCTTTGACCAGGCTGGAGCGCAGGAAAGAGTAGAGCGGGTTGGCTGCGATGAACAGCGTCTCGACCTCGGCGAGACGGTAGTTCATCTGTGCCATCTCCATCTCGTACTCGAAGTCACTGACCGCGCGCAGTCCCTTGACGATCGCGGATACACCGTGGGCGCGGCAGAAATCCACGAGCAGCCCCCGGAAGGTGTCCACCGAGACGTTGGGCAGGTCCTTGGTCACCTGTTCCAGCATGTCGACCCGCTCTGCCACGCTGAACAGGCCCTCTTTGGCGATGTTCGCACCCAACACGACGATGACCTCGTCATGCAGCAAGGCTGCGCGGCGAATGATGTCGAGGTGCCCGTTGGTTACCGGGTCGAAAGAGCCGGGGCAGATGACACGGAACACGCGCATCCCGTCCTTCCGTCACAGCGCCCAGGTCACCCAGCAGCAGATTGCCGGGACCGCAGCGCCCCAGTGGCAGGCACCCACCTGCCCAGACTGCTGCGTGGAGCCGCCCGGGCCGCTACGTGCCTGCGGCGAGACCGTACCAGAACATCGCCTCGCCGTACCGGCGGGACCTGTCCGCGGAGTACCCGGGCGGCCACGACAGCGGTGCGGACCGGCTCGCGCGCTCCACTGCGACCAGTGCACCAGGGACCAGCCAGCCCTGTTTGGCCAGCGCAGCCAGCATTTCGGCGATCTCCTCATCCTCCACCGCATAAGGGGGATCCGCCACTGCGAGATCAAAGGGGGGCTCGGCGCCGGGACCGCGGGCGAGGACGTCGGCCACCTGGCCGTTGATCAGCTGACCGCCGGGAAGGCCCACCACGGTGATGTTGGCGCGGATCACCCGGGCCGCGCGGGCGCCTGATTCGGCGAACAACACCCGCCCGGCGCCCCGGGACAGCGCCTCCAGCCCGATCGCGCCCGATCCCGCGTACAGATCGAGCACCCGGGCCCCTGCGAGCGAGCCACGGAGCGCGGTAATGGTCGCGAAGAGTCCTTCCCTGGCCCGGTCGCTGGTCGGGCGGGTCCCGGTTCCTGGCGGCACCGACAGCCGGCGCCCCCGCGCCACCCCGGCAATGATGCGCGTCATGGCGCTGTTTCGAGCCAACGGTCATGCCTTCTCGAGGAATTCGGCGCGGTCTTCGTCCAGGATTGAGGCGATCGCGGTGGCCAGGGCTGGGTGGGCCTTGAGGTCCGGGTCCCCGTCTACCAGGGCGGTGGCTTCTTGGCGGGCGTGGCCGATCAGTTCCTCATCGGTGAGCACACTGAGCAGCTTCAGGCTCTTCTTCCGGCCCGCCTGGGCCTCGCCGAGCACGTCGCCCTCACGGCGCTGCTCCAGGTCGAGCCGGGCGAGGCGGAACCCGTCCAGGGTGGCGGCTACGGCGTCGAGCCGGTCCCGGGACTTGCTCGCCTCCGCCGCCTCGGTGACGAGCAGGCACAGCCCGGGCTTACTGCCGCGGCCGACCCGGCCGCGCAACTGGTGCAGCTGTGACACCCCGAACCGGTCGGCATCCATGATCACCATGACGGTGGCGTTCGGCACGTCCACACCCACCTCGACGACGGTGGTGGACACGAGTACATCGGCCGAGCCCCCGGCAAAGGCCCGCATCGCCGCTTCCTTCTCGTCGGACGGAAGCCGCCCATGCATGATCTGCAGCCGCAGCCCGGCCAGCGGGCCCTCGGCCAGCGCGGGCGCGACGTCCAGCACCGCGAGCGGGGAGCGGCCGGGGCTCGCGTCGTCATCGTCGGCGCCCGTCGTGCCGTCGGCGTCGGCGGGCCCGGGCTGGGAGGAGCCATCCATTTGGCCGCCTGGGGGAGAAGTGTCCTCCCCGCCGATCCTGGGGCAGACGACGTAAGCCTGGCCGCCGTTGGCCACCTCCTCGCGTATCCGCTCCCAGGTTCGTTCCAGGTAGCGGGGCTTTTCCAGCGCCGGAACGACATGGGTGGTGATGGGTGAGCGCCCGGCGGGGAGCTCGGCGAGGGTGGAGGTGTCCAGGTCACCGTAGACAGTCATGGCCACCGTGCGGGGGATGGGGGTCGCGGTCATCACCAGCACGTGCGGGCGGGCGCCGCGGGCCTTCTCGCGCAGCGCGTCCCGCTGTTCCACGCCGAAACGGTGCTGTTCGTCGATCACCACCAGGCCGAGGTCGGCGAACTGGACGTGCTCGGTGAGCAGCGCGTGGGTGCCGATCACGATCCCGGCGGCACCGGATGCCGCATCCAGCAGCGCCTGCCGGCGGGCAGCCGCGCCCTGCGAACCGGTGAGCAGGGCCACCCTCGTCGCCGTGTCCGCCGCGCCCAGCCTTCCTGCCTGGCCCAGCGGGCCAAGGAGGTCCGACACCGACCGTTCGTGCTGCTGCGCCAGCACCTCGGTGGGGGCAAGCAGCGCCGCCTGGCCCCCGGCGTCGATCACCTGCAGCATGGCCCGCACCGCGATCACCGTCTTACCGGAGCCGACCTCCCCCTGCAGCAGCCGGTGCATCGGGTGCTCACGCGCAAGTTCGGCCGCCACGGTCGCCCCCACCTCACGCTGGCCAGCGGTGAGGGTGAACGGGAGCCGGGCGTCAAAGGCAGCGAGAAGCGCGCCGGGCCCGGGCGGGCGGGCGGTTGCGGGGAGTGCGGCCGCTGCGTGGCGCCGCTGGGCCAGGGCGGCCTGGAGCACAATCCCCTCGTCCCACTTGAGACGGTCGCGGGCGCGGTTCGCCTCGGCCATCTCAGCGGGGCGGTGAATCCCGCGCAGCGCATCCGCGAGCCCCAGCAGCCGGTAACGCTCCCGGAGTTCGGCGGGGAGGGGATCGTCGAGCTCACCCAGGGTGTCGAGGATGATCCGGACGCACCTCTCCACGTCCCAGGTGGACGCCTTGCTGGAGGCGGGGTACACCGGGATCAGTTCGGCCGCGTACTCGGCCGCCTTGCCCGCATCATCGGCGCCCAGCAGCTTGAACTCGGGATGGGCGAGCTGGCGTTTGCCCTTGAAGGTGGAAACCCGGCCGGCGAACATGGCGTGCTGGCCCGGGGCCAGCTGTTGCTTCCAGTAATCGGCATAACGGAAGAACGTGAGCACCAGGCGTGCCCTGCCGTCGGTGACCGTCACCTCCAGCAGCTTGCCCTTGCGTGACCGCATGTTGTGCGAGTGAACCGCGGCGACCTGGGCGAAGACCGTGACGTGCTCGCCGTCGCGCAGCGCGGCGAGGTCGGTCAGCTCGCCGCGCTGGGCGTAGCGGCGCGGGTAATGTCGCAGCAGGTCACCCACGGTGTGCAAGCCGAGCCCGGCCTCGAGCTTCGCCGCCGCCTTGCCACCGACCACGTTGCGCAGCGATTCCTCCAGGGCTGCCATGAGCTCACAGGATAGGCGGCGAGACCGCCACGGTGCTGGATCTGGCCGCACAGAAAGATGGCCTGGTTCGCGCAGCCGCCCCCCGGTCGGATATTCTTCGACGACTGACCCGGGCGGCGCCTGGGGTGGTGTCAGTCTTTCCGGATCACATAACTTTCCCGATCACACAATGGAGCGATCCCGTGGCTTCTGTCTGCGACATCTGCGGCAAGGGGCCGGGTTTCGGCAACCGGGTCTCCCACTCACACCGCCGCACCCCGCGCCGCTGGAATCCCAACATCCAGGTCGTGCACGCGAAGGTGGACGGCACGGCCCGGCGCATGCGCGTCTGCACGTCCTGCATCAAGGCGGGAAAGGTCACCCGCTAACCGCAACGGGAGCGGCGAACCGGGAGCAGGTTCTGGCCCGAAAGCCGGAGCATGCTGGCGGCCAGGTGCCGGCGGGCGGGGCGGCAGGCCCACAAGATGATGCCGATCAGGCAGCTTTCCGGTGGCACAGGGACTGCCCGTCCTGATGACCGGTGCCGTCACGAACCGCCTTGCACGCGCCCGGTCCGGGCGCACCAGCGCCCGGCACCAGGTTCAGCGGCGAGGCCGACTCATCCTTGACGCTGCCCCCCGCCGTGGACTCATGGCCGAAGTGGCAGGTCTTGTCGTTGAACGAGCACCCAGCGGGTGGGGCGCCGGGGTCTGGGCCGTCCACGGTGAAGCCGACCTTCAGTTGCTCCCCGCCCGATGACGACCCGCCCGGGCCGGTGCCGGAGATCCTCCCGCTGTGACCGGTGTCCGCCTGCCACGTGCCACCCGACACCGCGACGATGCGGGCGGACGGGTAACTGATCCACAGCGCCCACTTGGCAGGCACGGAATGCGCCTGGAACTCGATGGTGATCTGGCCGGTGAAAGTCCCATCCCCCTGGGTCACCGTCTGGTAGTTCAGGACGGGCTGCCCTGGCGGGGACTTGCCACTCCCTGGCACTGTGGACGGTGCCGGTGCCTGCGCAGCGGGACCGGCACCGGTGCCCATCTGCTTGCCCGGTTGCGCCGGCCTCGAGGTTCCTTGCCCGCCAAGAGCACCGGACCCACAACCTGGCACCTGGCATCTGGCGCCGTAGCTGAACACCATCCGGCTCATCGGGTAGACCAGCACGGCTGCGATGACCACGCCCAGGCCAGCGGCGAAAGTCGGGGTCACCATGACGCGGCGCATCGCGGTCCCGGCACCCTTGCCCTGGGACGGCGCCGGCGGGGATTGCCCGTCGTGCGCCCGCGCCCTGTGCCGGGGAACCGGCTTTTTACGGTGTCGTCCCATGAGGGTTACTGCCCCAGCGTCGCCGCATGCGTCAAGGAGCTAAATGTAATCCATCACGGCATGGGCAAGATAGGTATGAAGTTTTCTCACCGGAAGTGGTTCCATCCACCCTCGCCGAGGAACGGCTTGCCATCGATCCGCATCCCACTGCCCTCATGCACGTGCCCGATCACCGACCAGCGGCCGGGCAGTGAGGTGCCCGCCGGGAATGTTGCGGCGAGCGCGTGATCCTCTCCCCCGGTAAGCAGCCACTCCAGTGGGTCCCCGAGGCCCAGCGCGGCAGCGGCGGTGACCAGCGCGGGCGGACGGGGCAGGAGGGCGCTGCCGATGTCGATCAGCACGCTGCTGGCCTGCGCCACATGTCCCACGTCCTGGACCAGCCCATCGCTGACATCGATCATCGCGGTTGCCCCGAGCCGGGCCGCCTCCGGGCCAGCCGGGTAGGGCGGCCGGGGACGCCGGTGATCGGCGATCAGCGAGGCCGGCTCAGCCAGCCCCGCGTCCAGCAGCGCCAGCCCGGCCGCCGAGTGACCGAGGGCACCCGTGAACGCCAGCACGTCACCGGGGCGGGCACCGGCGCGGGTCACCGGTTCGCGGCCGGCGAGGTCGCCCAGAGCGGTGACCGCGAGCATGATCTTCCCGGCGCTGGAGACGTCACCGCCCACCACGGCCGCGCCCACCCGGGAGCACTCCCGCGCCATGCCCGAGACCAGTTCCTTAGTCCAGGCGAGCGAGAGATCGCCCGGCGCCGCGAACCCGACCAGCAAGGCGACCGGATCGGCGCCCATGGCCGCAAGGTCGGCGAGGTTCTGCGCGGCCGCCTTGGCTCCGATCTCGGCGGGCCCTGACCAATCGCGGCGGAAATGACGCCCTTCGACCAGAAGGTCCATCGTTGCCACCACCCGGCCATCCGGCGTGGCAACCACGGCGGCGTCGTCACCAATGCCGACGAGAGTTCTCCCGCCCGGCGGGAACCGGCGGGCCATTTCCAAGATGAGGCCAAACTCACCCAGGTCAGCGATGGTCACCCCGGTCTCCCTGACGCCATCGCACTCCCCCGGTTGGACGTCCGGGCACAGATTGGATCACACCCGATCGAACCCGGGTTCCCCGGCTAGCTCTTAGGGTAGCGTTGCCATTCGCGGACCAGGCGCGAGCTCCGGGAGGACCGCATGGTGCAGGCATACATCCTCGTTCAGACCGAAGTCGGCAAAGCCGCCGAGGTCGCCACCCGCATCGGCGGCCTCACTGGCGTCACGCAGGCCGAGGATGTGACCGGCCCCTACGACGTGATCGTGCGTGCGGAGGCTGACAACGTCGACGACCTGGGGCGGCTCGTCGTCGCCAAGATCCAGGCCGTGCCCGGGATCACCCGCACACTGACCTGTCCTATCGTGCACATTTGAGTGCGGGGCGGGGCGGGCGCGATCCGGTAGCCAGCTTCGAGGCCCTGCTCCGTCCACCCGGGCGAGACCTGCTGGAACACCTCAAGCAGGTGGACTTCACCCCGGACAGGGCGCTGCGGCTCGGCACCGGCCTGCGTGCTCATTACCCGCCGGACCTGGTCGCGTCCGCGCTCGCGCAGCATGAGCTGCGGCTGCGGGCAGGGGCGAAGTTCAGCCGGGCGATGGACATGTTCTTCACCCGCCCCGGGCTGGAGCAGGCGTCTTCTGAGCTGGTAGGCCAGCACCGCAGGCAGCGTTATGCATGCTCGGCGCCGGTGGCGGACCTGTGCTGCGGAATCGGCGGGGACCTGGTCAGCCTGGCGGAAGGCCGCGGGGTCGTTGCGGTCGACCGCGACCGGCTCCACCTGCGGATCGCCCGGGCGAATGCCGGGGTGTACGGGGTGGCGGCGAACGTCAGCCTGGTGCAGGGCGACGTGCGCGAGGTGGGCGTGCGCGGCCTGGCGGCGGTGTTCATCGACCCGGCCCGGCGGACGGACCGGCGGCGGCTGCGGCCGGGGGACAGCGAGCCGCCGCTGGCGTGGTGCCTGGGCCTGGCCGAGCGGGAGGGCCGGGTCGGGATCAAGGCCGCGCCCGGGCTGGCCCGCGAGGCGGTGCCGCCCGGGTGGGAACTGGAATTCATCGCGGTCGGTCGCGACCTCAAGGAGGCAGCGGTCTGGTCTCCGGCGCTGGCGACCGCGACGACGCGCGCGACCATCCTCCCCGGCGGGCATACGCTCACGCCGGGCTCCGGTGAGCCGGTGCCCGTGCGATTGCCCGGCGCGTTCTTGCTGGACCCGAATCCCGCCGTGACCAGGGCTGGAGCGGTTGAGGACCTGGCGCGGACGCTGGCCGCGTGGAAGATCGACGACCGGATAGCGTTCCTGTCCATGGACACCGAGGTGCACGCCCCGTTCGCCCGCACGCTGCGGGTCATCGACTCGGCACCCTGGCGGCAGCGGGAACTCCCGGCCAGGCTGCGGGCGCTGGACATCGGCGCCGTGGACATCCGCCGCCGGGGACTGGCTGGCGACGTCGCTGATCTGCACCGTCACCTCAAGCTGTCGGGATCGCGGCAGGCGACCCTCGTCATGACCCGGGTCCAGGGCCGCCCGTGGGGACTCATCTGCCTCGACGCCGGGACAGGTGAATGATGCTCACAGCCTGGCCACCACCGCCGCGGTCCGCGGGCCGACCCCTAGCTCAGCGGCCTCGCGCAGGTCAGTCGGCGCATCCACATCCCGCCGCAGGCTGGCCAGGCCGGGCAGGATGAGCTCGGCGGCGCCACTGGCCCGGTGCCGCTCCGCCGACCCCGCCCCGAACCGCGGCGCGAACCCCGTTCCTGGCCGGGCCGCATACAGGGTTGTCCCGGTTCCGGACGCATCGGGAACAAACGCCTGCGGCCAGCGTGCGGCGGCGCGCAGCCCAGCACCCAGCTCAGCCGGGCGCAGCGCGGGCAGGTCCGCGGCCAGCGCGCCCACCCCCGCCAACGGCCACCGGGAGGACGCCACCGCCGCCCCATACCGGAGCGCCGGGTTGAGACCACGCCCGGGCTCATCCGCCACGATGAAAGCGCCGAGCCCCGCCAGCACCACCGATGCGTCGGGGTCGTCGGTGACCGCCATCACCCTGGCCACCTCCGCGCACGCCAGCGCGGCCGCCACCGTGTCCGCGGCCATCGCCAGCGCCAGGTCCGCCCGGTGCGGGCCGGCGAGGGCGGCGAGACGTGATTTGGCACGGGCAAGTACCTTGACGGGAACCACCATCGACCAGGAGAGCGGCGCGCCGGCAGTCATACGGTGATCCTGCCGGTCATACGGTGATTCTGCCTCGACACCACGGCGCGCGAACCGGGAGACTTGCCACATGACGACCGGGAGGCTGCACAGATGAGCGATCGGGCCACGCGTGAGTACTCACCCACCTGGCGCCGGGTGACCACCACCGCTTTTCCTCCCCTGATCCGTGCCCTGATGAAGCGCGACTGGCGTGGCCACGAGCACATCCCGCGCGAGGGCGGGGTGATCCTGGCCGCCAACCACCTGTCCTACGTCGACTGGGCCGCGGTCGCGCTGTTCGTCTATGAGTCGGGCCGCTACCCAGCGTTCCTCATCAAGTCAACCGTGTTCGACGTCAAGGTTGTCGGGCCGTTCCTGCGGGCCTGCGGCCAGTTTCCGGTGAACCGGGGCCACGTGGACGCCGCGCTGGTGCTCAGGGACGCCGAGCAGGGCGTGCGCAACGGCGAGTGCCTCGTCATCTACCCGGAGGGAACCGCGACCCGCGATCCTGCCCTGTGGCCCATGGCCGCCAAGACCGGGGTCGCCCGGCTGGCGCTCACCACCGGCGCGCCCGTGATCCCGCTAGCCCACTGGGGCGCTCAGGTCATCCTCCCCTACAGGAGCAAGAGGCCTCACCTGATTCCCCGGCGAACCGTTCAGATGCTCGCTGGGCCCCCGGTGGACCTGTCGGCTTACCTGGGACAGCCGCTGAGCAGGGACGTCTTGCGCGGTGCCACCAGTGCGGTCATGACCGACATCACCGCCCTGGTCGCGCGCATGCGGCACGAGCCACCGCCGGCCACCCTCTACGACCGCGCAGCCGCCCGCCGCGCCGCGCAGGCGAAGCGGGCGTCTGAAGATCCTGGCGGGGAGACGCCGCGGGGGGCAATGCCAGCGTGAAGGCCGCGGTCATGGGTGCCGGCATGTGGGGCACGACGTTCGCACAGGTGCTGTGTGATGCCGGGACCCCCGCGGTGCTCTGGGGGCGCCGCCCTGAGCTCGCCGAGATGATCAGCACGCGCCACGAGAACCCGGCGTACCTGCCCGGAATCATTCTCACCCGGAAGCTCCGGGCATCCGCCGACCCAGCGCAGGTGCTGGCAGGCGCCGACGTCGTGGTCTTCGCCGTCCCCGCCCAGACGCTGCGCGAGCACCTGGCCGGCTGGCGTGCCCTGCTGCCGCCAGCCGCCCTGCTCGTGAGCCTCATGAAGGGCATCGAATTCGGCACGCGCCAGCGGATGAGCGAGGTCATAGCAGGGGTCACCGGTGCTGAACCGGACCGGGTGGCGGTGATCTCGGGACCGAACCTGGCGCGGGAAATCGCGCTGAGGCAGTACGCGGCCACCGTCGTCGCCTGCTGCGAGGAGACCACGGCCAAGCGTCTCCAGCAGGCCTGTCACACGCCGTACTTCCGCCCCTACACCAACCCGGACGTGACCGGCTGCGAGCTTGCCGGCGCGGTCAAGAACGTGATCGCCCTCGCGGTCGGCATCGCGGTCGGGATGGGACTCGGCGACAACACCCGGGCCATGCTGATCACCCGTGGCCTGGCCGAGATTGCCAGGCTGGGCACGGCTCTCGGCGCTGACCAGCACACCTTCGCTGGTCTGGCGGGGATGGGAGACCTGGTTGCCACGTGCAGCTCACCGCTGTCCCGCAACCGCACGTTCGGCGAGAACCTGGGGCGGGGGATGACTCTGGCCGACGCGGCGGCGAGCGTGTCGCAGGTGACCGAGGGTGTGAAATCCGCCCAGCCCGTGCTCGACCTGGCCCAGCACCACGGGGTGGAGATGCCCATCACCGAAGTCGTCGTGGGGGTCACGCAAGGCCGGATCGGGATCAGCCAGGCCGCCGAACTGCTCGCCTCACGGTCCGCCAAACCGGAACGCTACGGTGTCTGACCCGGCGGGACGTAAGCAGAGGACGCTGAACCAGCAACGCAAGATCAGGGTCGCGGTCGTGTCCGGGGCCGGGGCCCAGAGGCCGCCGGGAGCCGTGGGAGACAAGGGACGGAGACCAAGCACTCATGCAGGCGACGGTCCGCAGCTTCGACGCCACGACCGGGTCGGGGAGCGTCTTTCTCGACGACGGGACCGTGTGCGCTTTCAGCGCCGGGGCCTTCGTGTTGTCGGGGCTGCGGCTGCTGCGCGCCGGGCAGCGGGTGACCATCCGGCGCGACCGGGACGGTGCGATCACCGCCCTCACCATGCCCACGCTCCCCTTCCCCGGGGAGCCAGGTGGTACCGCGGACCCCAGCGTTTGAACCGGGACGCCTGAATGCACTGGCACGCAAAGCGCCGCCCGCCGGTCCGGCGGGCGGCGCTTGGGCAACAGCGAGGACTACCCCTTCCTGGCTGGGATCTTCTTCTCGCCATTGACAACGGCTTTGAAGTCGGCGCCGGCCCGGAACTTGGGAACAGATGACTTGGGCACCTTGATGGTCGCGCCGGTCGCCGGGTTGCGGGCAGTACGCGCCGGGCGGACAGCCTTTTCGAACACACCAAAACCAGTGATCGCGACCTTGTCGCCACTGGCCACGGTTGACTGAATTGTGTCGAGTACGGCGTTCACCGCGTCGGTCGCGGTTTTCCTGCCTCCCAGCCGACTGGAGATCGCATCGATCAGGTCACGCTTGTTCATGAAATCTCTCCTGCGGTTCCCCCACGGGAGGTCGCGGGCAGGGCTGCCGGAGTTCGCGACCTCTGACCAGCCAGAAATTAGGGGATTACGAGCCGGTACACAATCACCTGCAGGAAAAAACCCAGCGTGTCGGCGGCGATCCCACCGGATAACGCCCAGCTTGACCGCTAATCGGGCGACGGCATTACCCAGCCACCGGCAGCCAGCCGGGGCGGCCCTGCTCGTAACGAGCGATCGATTCCGCGCGGCGCAAAGTCAGCGAAATGTCGTCGAGACCTTCCATCAGCCGCCACCGGGTGTAGTCGTCGAGCTCAAAGGACGCGGTGAACTGCGGCGACTCATCCAGCACTGCCCGCACCTCCCGGGCGGCCAAATCGACGGTCATGTCCGTCGCCGGCTCAGCCTCCACGGCATCCTGCAATTCGGCAACCGTCTCGGCAGGCAAACGCACCGGAAGCAGCCCACCCTGGATAGCGTTATTGCGGAAAATATCCCCAAACCGCGCCGAAATGACCACCCGGAACCCATAATCAGCAAGCGCCCATACGGCGTGCTCACGGGAGGAGCCGATACCGAAATCCGGGCCCGCGAGAAGAATCGAGGCACCGGCGGCGCACGGCTCGTTGAGCACGAATTCAGGGTCCGCGCGCCAGGCGGCGAAAAGGCCGTCAGCGAACCCGGTCCGGCTGACGCGCTTGAGGTACTCAGCGGGGATGATCTGGTCGGTGTCGACGTTGCTGCGGCGCAGCGACACGGCCCGGCCGGTGTGCGCAGTGAACGGCTGCATGATTCTGTCCTTCCCGTTGGGGCCCGTTGCGGTCACGTCCCGGCGGTCACGTCCCGGCGGTCACTTCCCGGTGGTCACAGATCCGCCGGTGCCGTCAGCCTGCCGCTCACCGCTGTCGCGGCGGCGACCTGCGGCGACACCAGGTGCGTCCGCGAGCCCTTACCCTGGCGGCCCTCGAAATTGCGGTTGGACGTGGATGCGCTGCGCTCACCCGGCGCCATCTTGTCCGGGTTCATGCCCAGGCACATGGAGCAGCCAGCGGACCGCCACTCCGCGCCGGCGGTGGTGAACACATCGTCAAGGCCCTCCTGCTCGGCCGCGGCCTTGACCTCCATCGAGCCGGGCACGACCAGCATCCGGACGGTGGGGGCCACCCGCTTGCCGCGCAGCACCTCAGCGGCGTCGCGCAGATCCTCAAGCCGCCCGTTGGTGCACGAGCCCACGAACACCGTGTCCACCGCGATGCTGGTGAGCGGTGTGCCGGGCGCCAGGTCCATGTACGCAAGCGCGCGCTCTGCCGACGCCCGCGCGGCTGGGTCGGGCAGCGACGCCGGGTCCGGCACCGCCGACGCCAGCGCAGCCGCCTGCGCCGGGTTGGTCCCCCAGGTCACGAACGGCGTGAACGCGGAGGCATCCAGCGTCACCTCCCGGTCGAAAACCGCGCCGGGGTCGGTCGGCAGCGACCGCCAAGCCGCCAGCGCCTCTTCCCATGCCGTGCCGGCCGGCGCGTGTGGCCGGCCCTCCAGGTAACGGAACGTCGTCTCATCGGGCGCGATGAGGCCAGCGCGTGCACCCGCCTCGATCGACATGTTGCACACCGTCATCCGCCCCGCCATTGACAGCCGCATAACGGCGTCGCCGCGGTACTCGATCACGTGCCCGGCTCCCCCGCCCGTCCCGATCTTCGCGATGACTGCCAGGATCAGATCCTTCGCCGTCACCCCATAGGCGAGATCGCCGGTCACATTGACGGCCATGTCCGCCGGCCGGGCCTGGGGCAGGGTCTGTGTCGCGAGCACGTGCTCAACTTCGCTGGTTCCGATCCCGAACGCGAGCGCGCCAAACGCGCCGTGCGTGCTGGTGTGGGAGTCACCGCAGACAATCGTCATGCCGGGCAGGGTCAGGCCCTGCTGCGGGCCGATCACGTGGACGATCCCCTGGCCCGCTTCGCCCATCGGGTGCAGCCTGATCCCGAACTCGGCGCAGTTCTTGCGCAGCGCTTCGACCTGGATCTGCGAAACCGGGTCGGTGACGGGACTGCCTGGGCCGCGCAGGGGCAGACCGGGGCCGGTGACCCCGGTCGTGGGAACGTTGTGATCCTCCGTCGCGACCGTCAGGTCGGGCCGTCGCACCCCGCGTCCGGCCAGCCTGAGCCCGTCGAATGCCTGCGGGCTGGTCACCTCGTGCACCAGGTGCAGGTCGATGTAGAGCAGGTCGGGTTCGCCTTCGGACCTGGTAACCACATGGGAGTCCCAGATCTTCTGCGCCAGCGTGCGCCCCATCAGCGTTCCTCCTCACCAGCAGCGGGTGAGCCCGCTTGCGTCTCGCATCGCGAGACAGCAATATCGGACCATGGACAACTCTAGCGGAGCGGCAGTGCTGGACGGCAGCGGAGTGGGAGTACTGGACAAGACCGTTTCCGTCCTCAACGCGCTCGAAGCTGGCCCCGCCTCCCTTGCCCAGCTGGTCATCATCACCGGGCTGGCCCGGCCGACCGCGCACCGCATCGCGATCGCGCTGGAGAAACACCGCCTGCTCACGCGGGACAGCCGGGGCCGGTTCGTGCTCGGGCCAAGAATCGCCGAGCTGGCCGCCGCCGCCGGGGAGGACCGGCTGCTCGCGGTCGCCCAGCCCATCCTGGCTCAGTTGCGCGACGTCACCGGGGAAAGCGCACAGCTGTACCGGCGGCAAGGGGACGGGCGGATCTGCGTGGCGGCGGCGGAACGGGCCACCGGGCTGCGCGACACGGTCCCGGTGGGTGCGGTGCTGCCGATGACCGCGGGTTCCGCTGCGCAGGTGCTGCTGGCCTGGGAAGAACCAGAACGGCTGCACCGTGGGCTGCGCGGGGCCCGGTTCTCCGCGACCGGGCTTGCCCAGGTCCGGCGGCGGGGCTGGTCGGCCAGCGTGGCGGAGCGGGAGGCCGGGGTCGCATCGGTCTCCGCACCCCTTCGCGGCCAGGGCGGGAGGGTCGTGGGGGCGGTCTCGGTCTCCGGGCCGATCGAGCGGCTGACCCGCTCCCCGGGCAGGCTGCACGCGCCAGCCGTGGTCGCCGCTGGCGAGAAGATATCCGCCGCGCTGCGCCGTAGCACCACGGACTAGCGCCCCCGCCAGGCTCGCCGCGACAGAAACGTCGTAACAGGGCATAACCCGGGCGGCGGCAGTCACCTGGGAGGGCGTGATCATGGGAAAGTGGGGGCTCTGGCACCCACTTTCCCATGATCACGGTTAGTGATCGTGCCTGTGGCTTGCCTCGGGCACCGGGGGCCGGGCAGCGCCCTCGGCACCATGGACCAGCGCCCCGGCCCGCCGATTCATACTGGTGGAGTGTGGGATCATGTCCGGACGTCGCAAGTTGACGGGACGTCTGGCCCTGTCCGCCCCGTTGCCCGACCGCCGATGCTTGGCATCTGCAGATCCATGTCCCGGGAAAAATCATGAGGTCGCGCCCATGAAAGTAGCTGTTCTCAAGGAAACCGCCCCCGGCGAGCGCCGGGTGGCGCTTGTCCCTGAAATGATCGCCCGCCTGCGCGGCGCTGGGCTGGACGTCTTGGTGGAGTCCGGCGCGGGCGACGGTGCCTGGTTCCCCGACAGCGCCTACGCCGAGGCGGGCGCCACTATCGTGACCCGCAAGGAGTTGCTGTCGGACGCCGACGTCCTCGTCACCGTGGGCCGGCCGGACGACCAGACTGTCGCTGCGCTCACGACAGGGCAGGCCGTGCTCGGCATGCTGAACCCGCTCACCGACCCTGCGTTTGCCTCAGACCTCGCCGCTCGCGGTGTCACTGCCATCAGCCTGGACGGGCTCCCGCGCACGCTGCCGAAAGCGCAGCCGATGGACGCCCTCACCTCGCAGGCGAACGTCGCGGGTTACAAGGCGGCGCTCGTCGGCGCCGCGGCGTTTGGCCGTTTCTTCCCGATGCTCATCACCGCCGCCGGCACCGCACGGCCCGCGAAAGTACTCGTGCTCGGCACTGGTGTCGCTGGCCTGCAGGCCATCGGCACGGCCCGCCGCCTCGGCGCGGTGGTGTCGGCCTACGACGTCCGGCCGCAGACCAAGACCGAGGTGGAGTCGCTCGGCGCCACGTTCGTGAAGCTGACCTCGGTCGGGCCCGCCGCTGGCGAAGGCGGTTACGCGCGTGCGCTGACCGACGAGGAGCGCCAAGCGCAGCAGGCCGAGCTTGCCGGCCACATCGCCCGCCACGACGTCGTCATCACCACCGCTCAGGTTCCCGGGCGGCGCCCGCCGGTGCTGCTCACCGAAGACACGGTCAAGGCGATGTCGCCTGGCTCAGTCGTGGTGGACATGGCGGCCAGCCCGCTCGGCGGGAACGTGGCCGGGTCGAAGCCGGACGAGACCATCGTCACGGGCAACGGTGTCACCGTGATCGGCGCGGGCAACCTGGCGTCCTCGGTGCCCACCGCGTCCTCGGCCGCGTTCGCGCGCAACGTCAGCTCGCTGCTGCTGCACATGGTCACCGACGGCGCGCTCGCCATCGACACATCCGACGAGATCCAAGCCGGAGTCGTCATCACCCATGGCGGCACAGTTGTCCAGCCGGCCACCGCCGGCCTGCTCGCCGCCAACTCCGCAGGAGGTACCGACCAGTGACAACGACGTTGCTCACTGATATCACGATCTTCGTGCTCGCGTTGCTCGTGGGCTTCGAGGTCATCAGCAAGGTCCCGGCGACGCTGCACACCCCGCTGATGTCAGCCGCCAACTCGATTCACGGCATCATCCTGGTGGGCGCCATGCTCATCGCCGTGACTGCGAACAATGTGCTCGGCTACGTGCTTGCGTTCGTAGCCGCCGTGTTCGCCGCCATGAACGTGGTCGGCGGATATGTGGTCACCGGCCGGATGCTCAAGATGTTCCACCGCAAGCGGGCACCGAGCGCCCCGGACGAGGTAGCTGGCAGCAAGGAAAAGACCGGGGTGGCGGCATGAGCCACTTCACCTGGGTCACACAGCTTATTTACGTCCTCGCAGCCACGTCCTTCGTGCTCGGCCTGCACCTGATGAACACGCCTGCCACAGCACGCCGTGGCAACCAGCTGTCCACCGCTGGCATGATCGTCGGCGTCGGCACCACGTTCGCGATCATCATTCACGGCGGCGTTATCAGCGTGACCGGCTGGATCATCATGCTGTCGGGGGCGGCGCTCGGGAGCGCGATCGGGCTTTACTGGGCCAAGACCGTGCCGATGACCGCCATGCCGCAGCTGGTCAGCATCTTCAACGCGGTCGGCGGCGGCGCCGCCGCGCTGGTGGCTATCCACGACTACGTCCGGCTCGCGGGCGGCGGCGTGGGCGAGGTCACCACCGTGAGCACCGTGCTTGACGTGCTGATAGGCGCGGTGACGTTCTCCGGGTCGATCATCGCCGCCGGGAAGCTGCAGGGGCTCATCGACGCTGCCCCCGTGACGTTCCCCGGCTCGCGGCTGATCAACATGGCCATGGCCGTCCTCGGCGTGGGCGCCGGCGTGTACATGATCGTCACCCCGAGCGTGCCGGCCCTGATGGTCGTCATTGCCGCCGCGCTGGTGTTCGGAATCACCATGGTGATGCCTATCGGCGGCGCCGACATGCCAGTCGTGATCTCGCTGCTGAACGCGTTCACCGGCACCGCGGTCGCGATGGCCGGGTTCGTCATCGGCAACTGGGCGCTGATCGTCGCCGGCGCGCTCGTCGGCGCGTCGGGCAGCATCCTCACCAAGCTCATGGCAGACGCCATGAACCGCTCGCTGGCCAACATCATGATCGGCGGGTTCGGCACCGGTGACAACGCGGCTCCGGTCGCAGGTCCTGGCGGTGACGTTCGCGCCATCGCCGCCGACGACGCGGCCATCCAGCTCGCCTACGCCCAGAAGGTCATCATCGTGCCTGGTTACGGCCTCGCCGCCGCTCAGGCACAGCACCAGGCGGCCGAACTCGCAGCGATGCTGGAGGAACGGGGAATCGAGGTCAGCTACGCCATCCACCCGGTGGCGGGCCGGATGCCCGGGCACATGAACGTGCTGCTCGCCGAGGCCAACGTGCCGTACCCGCAGCTCAAGGAGATGGACGAGATCAACCCCGAGTTCCCGCGCACCGACGTGGCGCTCGTGGTCGGGGCGAACGACGTCACCAACCCGGCCGCGCGCCGGGCGGGCACGGCGATCTCGGGGATGCCGATCCTCGACGTGGACAAGGCCAAGAGCGTTATCGTGATCAAGCGGTCCATGGGCCACGGATACGCCGGCATCGACAACGAGCTGTACGTGAACCCGAAGACGAGCATGTTCTTCTCAGACGCCAAGTCGGCGCTGGCGGACCTGACCGCCGCCGTCAAGACGCTCGTCGCCTGAGAGGCGCAGCGGGTCTGGGCGCGGGGCCCGCGGGCCGCGCCCAGACCCGTGCCTGGGGAGGTTCGGTGGCGTTCCGCAAGGCGAGCATCAAGCGCCGCGCCGAGCCCGCTCTCTACCGGGCGATGGCCCCCGGCGAGCAGATCGTCGCGGGCGTACTCGGCGTGACAGGGCCCGCACCGGCCGCGGTCGACCTGGCTGTCAGGCTCACCGCGGTGGGGGCACTGTTGCGCCGCGCATGGCACTCTGACCTCGAACGGATGATCACAGCACTAAGAACCGCCAATTCCATCAGCGGCTAAACGCCGGGGGCGCCGGCAGCTCCCGGGGCGTCCCCGGCGAACTCCGCGAACGCGGCGTAAGCCCGCGGTCCCCAGACGCTGCCGGGGCCGCCGTTCATGAGGATCGCTACACCCATGGCTTCGGCCACCTCCTGGGCCGAGGCGCCGCGCCGGGCGGCGTCACGGGCGTGAGCGGCGACGCAGCCGTCGCACTCCCGGGTGACCGCGATGGCCAGCGCGATCAGTTCCTTGATCCGGGCGGGCAGCGCGCCGTCGCCCATGGCCGCCCGATGCAGCCCGGCGTAGCCCGCGTACACATCGGGGATCGCTTCCCGTAGGTGGCGGCCGAGGGGGATCAACTCATCCTGGATCTCGCGGGCGGATGTCATGAGGACTCCCTGCGTTATGGTCAGGCTTGGATCAGGTCGTTCCAGGACATTCAACGCCGGGACGCAGACTGCCGAGGGAGGAGGGGCCAGTGAGCACAGTTGACACCGATGTGGAGGTCCCCGGCCTCGGCGGGCTGCGGGCAGGCGTTTTCGCTGGCACCCTGGCCGACGCCACCTCTCCCGCCAGGGTATTTTCCCGGATGGTGGGGGCGGAGATCAGCGCTCGTGGCGACGCCCGCGGCACGGTGCCACTCGTTCCGGATCACGAGCATGTCATCTTCGTGGCGCGGGGATCGGCCGCCGTGGTGGGCACCGACCCTGGCCCCGGCCGGCGCACCAGGCCCGGTCCGGGCAACCGCACCGAGCCCGGCCCCGGCAGCCACCTCGAGCCCGGCCCCGGCAGCCACCTCGAGCTTGGCCCCGGCAGCCCTGCTCTACCTGGGGACGGGCCGCGAGTCGGTCAGCATCGCCGCCCGGACGGAAAGCAGCCTTTCTCTGCTTGGCGGCGAGCCGCTGGGAGAACCACTGCTGACGTGGTGGAACTTCGTGGCCCGCACACCAGAGGAGATCATCGCGGCGGCGCGAGACTGGGGAGGAGGCGTCCGTTTTGGAAAAATCTCTGGTTGCCGGGGTGAGCCTCTTGCCGCCCCGCAGGTGGACGCGGTCCGCCTCGCCCGGCGCGCCAATCCTTCCCGATGATTAGTCAATCACACGTCATGCCCTAGGCGTCGTTACGTGACCTGCCGATAACAGACCGTAAGGGTACGATAAGTTGGTATTACCTTCAAGGTGACAAAACCCTTTCATCCAGGTTGTCACACCGTTAACTGCCTGTTACATCCCAAGTATGGCTTAGTGACATAGATCGGGTTATGGTCGACTCGCTGCCAGCTATCCCGGCAAAACTGGGAGGCACCAGGAGGGGATTCCTTGCGCACCCCTCGCGTGGCCACTGGCTGCGTTGAAACGTGCTGGTAGGTGGCTCGCGCCTGGAGGTGAACGGCAGGCAAGACGGCAGCCCACAGAGTGCGGCACACCGGACATACCCATGACGGTGACAGATGTTTACTTACTCTGTCCACGCTCGTTGTTTCCCCGCTTGTCATGTTCTGACATCACTCGTCGCCGCTGGTAGTTCCGGGATACCCGAAACGCACCAAAGTCCGCTCACGACAGAGCCACCGCCTTCCGCCGGGCATGGCGGAGGGAAGATCAGGAGCAGGGGAATTCTTGGCATGCGCATGAAATCGACCCTGGGTACCCATCATGACGAGCCCGCAGCGTGGCCTTATAAGGACGCCTCAACAGACATTTCCCAGCCCGCCGACGGGCAGTCTGCCACCGCAGGCCAAGGGGCACCACTGGAACTCAATGACGCGGCACGCGAGAGCGCGCCACGCCTGTCCATCGTCATTCCCACCCGCAATGAGGAACTTACGGCCAGGCCGTTGCTGGAACGGCTCGCGCCAGCGTTTGCGAAACTGGCGGCCGAACTCGTCGTCGTCGATGACAGCGACGACGCCACCCCCGACGTGCTGGCCGACAGCGCGGCTGAGTCGCCGTTGGCGGTCCGCCTGCTCCACCGGGCTCCGGGCGCCCGCAAGGGCGGGCTGAGCAGCGCAGTGATCGCAGGTGCACATTTTGCGCGGGGCGAGTGGGTGCTCGTCATGGACGCGGACCTGCAGCATCCCCCCGAAACCGCCGCCGTGCTGGCGGGGGTGGCAATGCGGCACGACATCGATCTCGTCGTGGGAACCCGCTACGCGGGCGGCGGAGCATCGGACGGGCTCGATGGCCGTGCCCGCAGCATGATCTCCGCCTGGGCGACACGTTTTGCCAAGAGCATCTTCCCCCGTCGGCTGGCGCGGGTGAGCGACCCCCTCAGCGGCCTGTTCGCGTTCCGGCGTACCGCGATTGACCTCGCCAGGCTGAAGCCGACCGGGTTCAAGATCCTGCTTGAGATCCTGGTCCGCAACCCGGTGCTCCGCGTCGCTGAGGTGGCCTATCTGTTCGAGCCGCGGTACGCGGGAAATTCCAAGGCATCGGTGCGGCAGGGACTTGCCTTCTTTCGGCACGTGGCGCGGCTGCGGACCGCCCGCCTGGCAGGGCAATTGCGTCACGGCCCGCTGACACGCGCGGAGCGCCTCAGCCAGGCGGTTCGGTTCTTCGCGTTCGGGCTGGTAGGACTGACCGGAATCGGCGTCAATACGGCTGCCTTGTGGTTCTTTTACGCCAAGCTGGGCTGGAACCATCTGGTGGGCGCGTCCTTGGCGACGCAGGCGTCCACTACCTGGAATTTCCTGCTTGTGGACAGCTTGATCTACCGCAAGCGGGCGCACGGCACCCGCGCCGGGCGGGCAACGCGCTTCTTCGCGATGAACAACACGCTCCTGGTGGCGCGACTGCCGGTGCTGCAGGGCCTCGTGATGGCCGGTATGGACGTCCTGGGCGCCAACGCCGTCACCCTGGTGCTGCTGTTCCTCGTCCGCTTTCTCGTCAGTGACCGTGCCATCTTCGGCGCGGTGGCCCCGGACAAGGCCCGCGACCCAGTACGCATACTGGTCGATCTCACCGACACCGCGCAGACAGATGAACCCAGTGGCACCGTTTCCCCGGGCCGCAAGAGATCCCGGTACCTGACCTACCGCTACGACATCACCGGCGTGGTGACCATCGGCTCGCAGATCATGCTGCCCGAGCTTGAGTTCTTCCGCGCCCAGTGGGTACCGGACGACGAAGTCGACATTGCGTTGCGGATCGGGCATGTGGGCGGGCGCACGCCTCGCCGGCGTGCCGCCATGACCGAATATGTCGAGCCCGCTGCGCTCCGGTACGAGGAACACCTGGGCCGTATCGGGGCCAACTTCCGCGTCTACCTGGGCGAGCGGATCTCCGTCGAGGTAGGGCCACTCCTCGCCCATTCCTCGCATGTCGTCTACACCAACATCATCGAACCACTGCTGCGTTTCGTCATGGTCTCCCGCGACCGGATGCTGCTCCACTCCGCTTGCGTCGAGATCGGCGGGGAGGGAGTGATTCTGTCCGCCCTGACCGACACCGGCAAAACCGGCACGGTACTGCGGTTGCTGCGCGAGCACGGTGGGCGGTTCCTTTCCGACGACATGACGGTGATTGACCGGGACGGCAATGCGTTTTGCTTCCCGAAACCGCTCACGATCAGCGCGCACACACTGCGGGCAGTGCGGGCGGACGACCTGACCCGCTCCGAGTGGCGGCGGCTGCAGCTCCAGAGCAGGCTGCATTCCAGAGGCGGCCGCTCGATCGGGATGACGCTGTCCCGGTTCAACGTGCCGATCATGGGCCTCAACGCCATCACCCAGATGCTGATCCCGCCGCCCAAGTACACCGTGGACCGGCTGGTTCCCTGCCGTCTGGCCGTTTCCACCCGCGTCAGCGACTTGTTCATCATCGAGCGCGGGCAGCCCGGCCGGGCCGATCTCGACCATGCGGCCGCCCTCGACCGCCTGATCACCAACACCGACGACGCGTACGGCTTCCCGCCCTTCCGCTACCTGGCGCCCGCCATCACCGTTGGTGGCCTGGACTACCGCCAGCTGCGGGAGGCCGAACGCGACATCCTGGCCAGCTTCCTTTCGCACCTGCGACTGCGTGTCCTGGCTTCAGACACATTCAGCTGGGCGGACGAGATACCCCGGCTGATCAGCCGCAGCGACGAAACCCCTGCCGGGGCATTGGAAGCCGAAGTGCCCGGACAGCGCCCGGAAACGGGCTCGTGGCCGCACTGGGATCACCGGCTGTCCGTACCGGGAGACCACGTGCACGCCTATGGCGAACCCAGTCCGGCGGAACTCCCGGCCACCTCCGGGCAAGAGGGTCACCCGGTCGCTTTGCCGGCCCATGCGAGGCCCGAGACCGCAGCAGCCGCCGTTGAGGCCGCACCCGCTGCCGCGGAGGCACCAGGTTTCCCCGAAGCCACGCCGGCTGCCGCGGAAGCCGCACCAGGTTTTCCCGAAGCAGCACCGGCTTTCGCGGAGGCCGCACCTGCTTTCGCGGAAGCCGCACCGGCTGTCGCGGGAGCCGCACCGGCTGTCCGCAGCGGCGAGCCCTTTGTTTCGACCGGGACCCTGGGACTCCCGGTCGCGGTGGCCGAGCCGGACACCATACCCGCGCACCCTGTTCTCGTGCCCGTGCCGCTGCCCGTGCAACCCGGGTGAGCCTTCTTCTGACTTGCCAGGCAGGCCGGGACGGGCGGGCGCCGGACCGTTCCGTCGCACGTTCCGCGCGATGGGCACGGGGATCTTCGTCATTCTCGGCTCCGTGGCGGTGAGGAACGGCCACGTTTCCGCCTGTGGCACATCAATGCGCTCGGATTCAACAGCGATGAGGCGGTCTACGCCGGACAGGGCGCCGCGATCGCAGCTAACCCGACACTGCGTGGCTCTTCCCCGTCTTCCGGGCACATCCGCTGTTGTTCCAGATGGGCATCTCACTGCTTTACCGGTTCCAGGTGGGCGATCTGGCACCGCGCCTGATGGCTGCCGCCTTCGGCCTGGCGACGGTGGCCGCCGGGTACGCTGCGGGTGCGCGCTTCTATGGCCGCCGAGACGGGCTTATCACCGCCCTGCTGCTGTCGGCGATGCCGTACCTGGTCCTGGTCAACCGGCAGGGCCTGCTGGACGGGCCGATGGGCGGAGGGCAGGCCGGAGCCGCGGGTGCGGGCGCCCGGCGGCGGCCGCAAGAAGCTGACCGACACCAACCCGGGGCTGGTCGCAGCGCTGCTGGCGATGGTGGACCCCGAGTCGCGGGGGGACCCGCAGTCGCCGCTGCGGTGGACCTTGACGTCCACCCGCGAGCTGGCCCGGGCGCTGACCGCGGGGGGGCACACCTGCTCGGCACCGACGGTGGCGCGGCTGCTGAAGGCCGAGGGTTACAGCCTGCAGGGCAACGCCAAGG
>WNGL01000975.1_pt1 | contig 38247 bp, 57 predicted proteins | sample 5400591 | NCBI WGS metagenome assembly WNGL01 (sample SAMN13153377, study PRJNA577476) | soil metagenome | isolation source: 80 cm soil or saprolite under Garry oak tree replicate 1 | place: USA:California | collected 2016-06-15
TCGTCCTCGTCGGGCTTCTCGACGTGCACCGTGCCGGCGGCGAACTGCATGAGGCGCGTCCGGCTGACGAGCTTATTCTGTGCCACGAAGAGCTGTCCGTCGTGCAGGCGTGTGAAGAGCTGCCTGTCAAGCTCATCGTACGCTCGACGCTGCGCGGGCGTGAGCGTCGTGTGCCGCACCTGCCGAACGATCCGCGGTAGCTGCGGCAGCACGACGTCCTTCACCATGCGGCGAAAGTGCGGATCTAGTACGCGGTTGAGCTCCTCGCGGGTGTCCGGCCGAATGCCCACGACGTCCATGCCGCCGAACGCATTCCAGGCTTGAAGTGCGTAGCGATCCATCCACTTGCCACGCGTCGGATACTCGTCTGGCGTCACCGCGTGCATGATGGACCACAGGTGCTGCATGTTGTCGGGTGTTCCGGTGAGCGCCCAGCGGTGCTCAACGGACTCGTTGTGCGCCGTCGCCCAGACGGCGCGCGTCTGAAGGGTGTTGGGATTGCCGATCCGGTGCGCCTCGTCGATGATGACCGCCCTGAAGCTCATCGTGTTGAGCTCCTTCGGGTGTACGTGGCACTGCGTCGTCTTGAGGTTGTCGTCGCCGAACTTCGGGTCGCACTCCCTACACCGCTTAAGCCTGATGGAGCCGTAGGGCGAGAGCCTGCTGTACATGCGTACGGACTCGTAGTTCACGATGACCAGCGCGGTTGGATCCTTCGCCGCAACGGCCAGCGTCTTACGTCCCTTGGCCGTGCCGCCGTCGATGACGTACGGCGTCGCGCTTGGGCACCACCGTGGAACGCGGTTTGCCCAGTGGTACTTGACGCCGTTAGGACAGATGACGAGCGTGGGCAGCAGCTTCTCCTCGTGCACGTACACGAGCGCCTGCGGCGTCTTGCCCACGCCGAGCTCGTCACCGAGTAGTCCGCTTCTGGCTACGCGCATCCACTCGACGCCCGCGCGCTGAAAGCCGTGCAGTCCCGACGAATCCGACCCGATGGGATACTCGAGAATCTCGCGCATCTCGAGCGACGGGTCCACCCGGTTGCGCCGCTCGTCCCAGGTCCACCGTTCCAGCTCGGTCGAGTACGTGAAGTGAACGCCGAACACGCCGCGCAGGTACACCATGCTGGCCCACGTAAGCGGCAGGTACCACACCTTGAGAACGTTGTCTCGCCGTGCACCGGGCGTAAGTTTGAGCAGCTCGCTCTCCTGCCACGTTGGCTCGACGATGATGCGGTCCCGCTCGGGCGAGATGTCAGCGTGCATCGTTGACGCTCATGTCGAGCATAAACGGATCATCAAGAATCAGCACGAACCAGCTATGCCCGGTAACGCGTGTATGCTCGATCGCCCAACGGTCGCGTTCAGTATCGGTGCTGAAGTACCGTATATTGCGCGTATGATTCTTGTTCGTGCAGATCTGGCACCACACGACCCAGGTTCTCACGCGCCGGCTCCATCTTCTCGAGCATTGATGCTCACGATCAGGTCGACGATCAGACTTAGGTCATGGTCTACGACGCCAACGACGAATTGATGATGACTCGTGGTGCGCATGTGCTCGATCGCCCAGTGGTTACACTCGGTTTCCGTACTAAACTCTTGTGTATGGTCTACGTCAGCGTGGCAGATCTGACACCACGTTACCCAGGTGCTCATGTGTCGATCCTGTGACGCCTAAGCAGCTCGTCGAAGAGCGTGGCGTGCGCGTGCGACAGGTAGAGCAGCGCGTGGCGGATCGCCATGTTGGCGTCCGAGCCGTCGGCCTGCCCAACGTCGGAGCCACGCTGGTACACGCCGAGTGCGAAGAGTATGTCGTTAGGCGCCATCGCCCACGCGTCGGCAGGTCCCTGCTGGACGAACCGGCAGCCGTGGTGCCGGGCGAGGTACTCGACCGCGCCGCTGACGCGCTGTGCGGTGGGTTGGTGCGTCTGACCGCGCTGTCGTCGCATGCTGACGAATCGCTCACACGCGATTGTCACGTCGGCGGCGATGTACCGCACGATCGTCAACTCGATGAGCGTAAGTGCGTCTTTCGCACTTCCCTGCCACGCGTGCATGAGTCGCGCGTCAACGAGAGTAGCGACGCCGGTACTCTCGCCGGGATCCACGCCGATAACCACAACGGTCATCGTACCCGCCAGACGTACACGATCACGAGTGCGACCATGCTCAGCATAAACGCGAAAGTCCACGGGTTGTCGCGCATCGGATCGTTGAAGAGGTGCCACAGCCACGAGTGCGTCATACGTCCTTCACATCTCCCCAGCGCTCGCCAATCGACATCGTAGATGTGATGGGCACCGACAGCAACGACGCGTCGTTCATCACGTCGCGCAGCGTCGTCATCACGTCGTCAAGCACCGCCGGCGGTACGTCGAGGTCGATCTCGTCGTGTACCGGCAGGATCATGTACGGACCGAGGCCGGCCTGGTCCGCCTCCACCATCTTTATCTTGAGGATCTCGCCTGCCGTCCCTTGGACCTTGTAGTTCATGAGCGCGTACTCGCGATATTCGTCCGCGACGAACTTGCGGTTGGTGAGCGGCGAGCGCGTGTACGACTCGCCCTCGCGCTGGTGCGTGACGTTCGCCTGCGTCTCGATGTCACGCTGCAGCGATCGGATGCCGGGATACAATTGGTCGAGCCGGGTGAGGAACGCCTGCGCCACCGGCAGGTCCAGATCGCCGTTCTCGTCGCGGATGCCGGCCGTACGTGCGAACTGCTCGACGCCCGCTCCGTACAACTTCGCGTAGAATGAGTTCTTGACGTGCTGCCGGCGCAGATCGTCCTTGGCTATGGAAGTGTCACTGAAGATGTCACGCGTCGACTGGAGAAACGGATCCACGGGTCCGTCGAAGAGCTTGTGCATCTCCGGATCCTCGGCGAGGTGAGTGAATAGCCTCATCTCGATCTGGTCGAAGTCCATCTTAATCCACGTGTGCGGATCGCCACAGCCGCATGCTGACGAGCACGCCGCATCGAAGCAGTTGCGAATCTTCTTGCCCTCCTTAGTACGGATGGGCACGTTCTGCAGGTTCGGACCGTCCATCGACATGCGGCCCGTGCGCACTCCCTGCTCGCCACCCTGCTCAAACGGGTTCTTGTTGCGCCCGCCGACCGAGTTGATGCTGGGGTGGATCCGCCCGTCGCGCTGCGACAGTTCGAGGTAGTGCCGCAGATACGTAGAGCTTATCTTAACGGCCTGCCGATGCCCGAGTACCGCCTGGGCAAGCGGGTGAGCGATGTCGGCGAGCACGTCCTTGTCCACCGAGAAGCGGCCGGTACCTGTGCGCTTCGTGAGGTGCACACCCTCCTCGATGAGTCGCTGCGCCACCGCGTCGTTGGAACCCGGCTTGAGCTTGTAGTACTGGGTGCACCAGTCCGCGACCTCGGCGACGTACGTGCCCATGCGATCGTAGAGATCCTGCGTGTACGCGCGATCGACGTGCGCGCCGCGCCGCGCCATGTCCTCGCAGACCCACTGCACGGCGAGCTCAAGCTGGTACGACAGCGGCGCCTCAGCCTGCACCTGCGGATCGAGCTTCTCGTCGAGCAGGTACGTGAGCACCGGATCCAGCGCGCCGTACACCCAGTACGGCTCGAAGTCGCACGGCACCGTCGCCCACGTCCAGCCGCCGTGCCTACCGATACCAGTCTCGAGTGCCTGCTGCGCGCTCGCACAACGGCTTAAGTCCGAGCGGGCCGGTGCTGTAGAGCACGTGCGCCTTCAGGCGCGTGTCGTGGCACCTGTGCCGCGGAATCGTGATGCCGAGGTGCCGCGTCATGATCCAGTCGAACGGCAGGTTGTGCATCACGTACTCGCCCTCGTACCGTCGGACGATGTCCTCTACGACGCCGGACCAGCGGTGGAGCGGAATCGCCCAGCCGTCGCGCCCGTCACCGACCTGCGCGAGACGCGGACGATCCGTGTCGTGGTCGAGCCCGGTCGACTCGGTGTCGTACGCGATCTTTTTCTTGGTGGACAGCCACCGCATCAGCTCGGCGGCGTCGTCCACGCTGTCGACGAGGTGCGCCTGCGCACTGTCGAGTGGAAGTCCCTCGCGTACCGATTGCAGCTGAGGCTCAGGGGACATAGGGCGTCATCTTACGACAGTATTCACATTTTAAGTTAATAAGATTGCGATTAATATGCCAACGATTATGACTGCTAACACGCATTTTTTCTCGAGTTATTGCACTTAATGTTTGCTTTGCCACACGTATTTTTGCACATGTTTCTGGTGTGCGACGTTTTCCTGTATTTGCTACGCTTATTTTTGCTCGTGATTCATTAGTATGATGCCATTCACCCGGACGCGTTTTCTTACCCTGTAGTGCGACACTAGTTTTAGCACGTGTTTCAACTGTAGGATGTTTACCAGTTGAAGCTGCACGTATCTTTTCTCGTGCTTCAAGAGTATGATGCCAACCGGATCGCTGACTTATCTTTGTACGTGTTTCCAGCGTGTGATGCTGTCCAAAGAATGGATTGTCTTTGCCAAATTGCTTTAGTTGTCTTCCTTCCGCATATGCTCGTTTAAGACTTTCCCTTCTTTGCTGTTTAACTTCTACGGTATGCTGTATTCCATTATTTCGTACATGTTCATAATGATGACAACGTGAACAAAGCCAAATAACGTCAAGCGGATCATCATACCCGTTGTGGTGGTGTGCTTCGATGAGAGTGCGTCCATTTTTTGTATGTCCGGGCGCAGTACCACATTTATTACAAGTCTTAGGTCTAACTAGGTTCCCGCGTTTAATTGCAGTACGTACTGCACGACGCATCTGTTGTTTCAAACGCAAATCTACATTACGAGTATCAAGCATTGTACAACATCTTTTCATTTATTTGCTTATACAAAATACCAGCTTGATTAAGAATTTTTACGCCTGCATCATTTTGGTACGCGAATGATGAGACAACTCGATCAATTCCAGCTGTAATTATAAGCATGGCACAAACACGACAAGGAGCCATCGTCGAGTACAATGTTGCACCTAAAACAGATACACCTAATCGAGCTGCTGACACAAGTGCGTTTTGCTCAGCGTGAACGGTGCGCACACAGTGTCCATCGACCATTAAGTGCCCTATGTCATCACAATGCGGAAAACCTGGCGGACTGCCGACGTAGCCGGTTGCAATTATCTGATGTTGATAACTTATCAGCGCACTGCATTTTCCACGGTCGCACGTGGCCCGCTCGGCGACCGAGCTCACGATACCGAGGAAGTAGTCGTCCCACGAGAGTCTATCATTCATTATTCTTCCTAAGATACTCAATCGCCGTACCGAGACGATCAATATCATCGTCTACGAGTCCTAATGCATGATTGCAGTTGTTACACAATAGTCCACGCGCAAATCCAGTAGCGTGGTCATGATCTATGACGAAGTTACGATAACGTCCGTTATCCGGATGACGACGACAGATCGCGCACACGTTATGCTGAATGGCTAGCTGTTCGACATACCACTCGGGTGTAACGCCATAGCGCGCGCACTGTTGAGCGAACTTAGCCTCGGACATCTGTGATGGATGTGTGACTACCTGTATCTTCATACATTGACGACATCGTGACTTCCACGCGTTGTCACGTCCAAGCGCGTAGAAGAACTCAACCGTACGTGGCAGTACGTAGCGGCAGTGAGAGCAGAGAAGTCCATTCGTCCAGTAAGGTCGAAGTGTGTTACGATGCCAGATGCCCGATTCGGGAGTATACACCTTGGTAGGTAAATCAAGCATAGCAATCTTCGCCCAATGGCGTGCGCGAATCCAACGAGCAACGGAGGTTTGCGCAAATCTCTCACCTGGATTAGAGTCGTGTCGCCCAATCCCGTATGCGAGCACAGGTGATTCGGTGATGCTATCTGGCGCAGTTAGGTGTTCAAGTATGTGTACATCTCGTTCATAGATGTGCATACTAAACGCTGTGTGAGTGTACGTACCCACCGCGACGCCAAGTGCCCACGCAAGAGTTAACTGCAGACGTGTGAACATCGTAACATCGTATGGCACACCTAGGAAAACGTCATTTGAGCGCATCACTGTAAACGCATCGAGACATCCGTTACGTACTTCCCAGTGAAGTGAAAGCGTACAAGGTACGTCTTTACTATCGTGTTCAAGCTCATCTGGACGCCAAATCTGCACACCCGCCTGACGCGTCTCGCTATCACGTGACAGCGTAACGAGCATATTAGGTATTTGTGCATAAATTCGTGGGCCGTATGCGCCAAGAAGACGTGCTCCGTTCATGAACTGAGAAAATGCTGACGTAATCTTAACGAGCTGCTTGGCATCCGAGATCCCAGCCGTAAGATGTGTCGTCTCGGCGGACGCGAGTGGTAAGCTTAATCCACGACCTATGCCCACGGGTGTGGCGTAGTTCGGACGACGCAGCACGATCGTTGTATGTGGAAGCTCAATAGTAGGTTGTCCTCGTGGTGAGACGCGTCGTCCATGCGTAAGTATCTCATCAACAAGTTGCAGATAACCGACCTGCATGTCGTCGATCTCGATTATGGTCGCCACGACAGCATGTCCTTCCGGCCATTGGCGGCGACGTCGATGAGCTGCGCGTACTGGAGGCCGGCATGATGATGAAACCGCCGGATGTACTGCGGGTGCGGTACGGTGCCGTGCGGTACGCCGAGCTCGTTGAGACGACGGTGCGCGTTGCGTCCCAGTGTGACGACGCGCTCAGGCTTGAGTACCTTAACCAGCAGCGCGGGATCGTCCACGTCGCACGCGTTGGCGAGCCCAACGTCGGACGTCCCAAGGTACTGCAGCATGAATGCACCACACGTACTCGGATAGGGCATGAACGCCGGACTTCGACGATTAACTCGTGCTGCAAGACTCTCCGGATCTCGACTTAAACGTGCGCGTGCATCGTCAGTTCCGCGCGTGTCGCCGAGCAGCAGCAGCTGAGGCCGAGGCGGTCCGACGTACGTCACGAACTGACTCAGCGGAAATGCGGTGCTCTCGGCGAACATCGCCGTGTTAATGACGGTGTCGGCGTTCGGCGACGAGTACTCGTACCGCAAATCAGGACGAAGCTCGATAGGCAGCGACGCGTACCGCGCCGAGATCTCGGCGAGTTGGTTTACGTGAACGAGGTCGTCGCCGCGCAGGTTGACGCGGTCCACGAGCGTCTGCATGGGCGGATTAAGCAGCACGACTAGCGCGCCGCGCGACCTGAGAAACATCGAGATGTGTCGTCCCACGGCGGCGTTCCACGAGGTGCAGCGCCCGAGTACCGCCGGGTAGACGTACTCGCCGATGTGCCACCGATCGCAGATGACGTAGCGATCCGTCGGCCGGTACGGCAGGAGCGACAGCTCGTACTCGTCGAGTGGATGACGCGTCGGCGGTCCCGCCGAGATTCGCACTACCGAGTCGATAGCGTGAAATCGCGTCCTGATGCGTACCTCAAGTTCGTCGCACAGCCGCGTCTTGCCCGCGCCGTCGGGACCCTCAACTATGATGAGCATTCGGTTCTCTTTCCTCAATCCTCCGTCATTCCTAGTCTAGCTAACCGCGACGTATGAACTGTTCCACTGCTAGGTAGTCGTCGCTCGATCGAATATCGGCGTAGCACGGAACGCAGAGCATCTTATCGACGATGTTGAACGTCTCGCGCTCGCCGCGCAGCACGATGATTCGCGTCGGGATCGCGTGCACCGTCTCGCCGTTACGAAATGAGCGTCCGCACCTTCCCTCGCAGCGCATCTAGTACCTCTCTACCTGTTGAGGATGTGAGGAATGAACCACGCGTTGAAGCCGACCAGCGCCAGCACGAAGAGGATCGGCGCCCACCAGCGGCGCGGGTCGCTCGGGTGCACGCCGAGCTTAAGTCTGATCCACGAGCTAAACGTCATCTGGTGCCGGACGAGCGCGTAGCTCTCGCCGATCCCGAACACGACGAGCAGCGCCGAGAAGCCGACCTCGACGAAGAGCGCCCAGTAGATGCTCACGTCTCACCTCACAGCATCATCGGCGCCGGGATCGGAACGAGCCACCGACCGCAGCCCTCCCCGAACCCAGGTTCACTCTGGCGAATGATCTCCCGAGCATAGTTCCAGCTTAAAAGCAGGTACGTGTCAGGCGGCGGACGCTCGAGCCAGTCGGTGGGCGCCACGATTAGTATTCCGGTGCCGGGAATGAACCGTCCCTGCTTCGCCGGCGTGCTGTCAACCACGTAGTCGAGCGTCGTGCCATCGATGCCGCAGAAGTTAAGCAGCGTGGTCGCCTTGGCCGGTGCGCCGTAGCCGGCTAGCACACCAGGCAGCTTGTGAATCTCGTTCAGCAGGCGCGTCCGAACGCGCTCGACGCGTCCCTGCACGCCGAGGTACGCGGCGAGATCGCGGGTCGTAAGCCACCACTCGGACGCGCGTAGCTCGCGCAACCGGTCGTGTGGACGCTGCATCTGCGTGTCGTGTCGAAGCGTGACGCGCAGCGAGCCGCCCTGGCGCGACGTGAGCTGCGCGTCCACCACGTAGAGTCCGTGCGCGCGCGCCGCCTTCCAGATACTCGTGAGCGAGAAGAAGTTGCGATGCTCGTGGTACACGAGGTCAAAGGCGTTGTTAACGAGCATGTCCGGCAGGTACTGCACCTCGATGAACGCCACGCCGTCGTCCACGAGCGCGTAGGCGATACCGGCGAGCACGTCCGAGACGTCGGCGACGTGCGCGAGCACGTGGTTCGCGATGACGATGCTCGCCTCGCCGTACGTCTCGGTTACCTCGATGGCGATCTGCTTGCTAAACTCGGTACGCCACACGTCGAGCTTGCGATCCTCGGTCGCGATGCGGACGGGTCCGGCGGCGGGATCCACCCCCACCGTGCGTCGGCTGCGCCGGCGAAACCACCGCAGCAGGTCGCCGTCGTTACAGCCTATCTCGAGGACGAACCCGCGCGCTAATGCAGGAAACGCATCGATCACCTGCTCGGCGTACTCGCGGTGGTACTCGGACAGCGGCGGCGACGCCGAGGTGTAGAACGAGTATCCGGTGCCGAAGAGCACGTCCGAGTCGATGACCTCAAGCAGCTGCACGAGATGACAGTAGCCGCACACGGCAAGCTCAAGCGGGTACCGCGGCGCGGTGAACGACGCCTCGGCGGTATCGGTGTACGCGTCCGCGATGGGCGACGTACCCAGGTTGAGAAACGAGTGCAGCTGCGCCGAGCCGCACGCGCCGCACGACTCGCGCCTCATTGTGCGGTAGAGACGCGAATCATGAGCTGCACTACCTCGGTACCCGGCGCGGCGTTGTCGACGGCGTGGCCGTTCGCCTCGATGAACACCGCGCGATTGCCGGCGATCCGGGCGACGTTCGTCAGGTACTCGCGCGTCAAACGCCCAAGCTCGCCGCCGTAGCTGAAGTTATCACGTACCTCAGATGGCGACTCAGCGACGACGCGCTCGGCGTCGGCAACGAACGTGCTGGCTTGTCCGGCAAACACCCTGCTGAATGACACGTCAGATTTCTTCTTTCCTACGAGACGGACTGGATGGCCCAGAAGTCCTGCGCCAGCCGAGGATTCACGAGGTACGCACTAGGCATCCAGAAGTAGCCCGCGTCGCCCCACGATGCGCCCCACGAGTTGCGCGCACGGTAGTAGAGCGTCCCGCCGCCGAGCGTGGCGTACCCGCAGATGAGAACCGCGTGACCGCCGAGCACCCCGCCGTCGGGCATCGGCATGACGCCGTCGTCACCGATCTGGCGAAACGAGTCGTACACCGTGAAGCCGATGGTGAATGGTACGCCGGACGCGAGCATGTGCCTCATGGTGCCGCGCGCCACGCGTCCGTAGCCGACAGTCTTAGTCTCAAGCGCCTCGACGTATGCAGCGCTCGGCGGACGTGCGGCGAACGCGCCGAGATCGTACGGCCACGTGGTTTCGGAGCAGACGCCCGCGCGATGCAGCGTCTTGGCGCCGTCGCGAATCTCGGCGCCTGCGTCCTCGCTCACCGAGTGCTCGAGCAGACGCTCGTTGTAGTAGATGAACAGGCGTGACGGCATGAAGTCCGTAAGGCCCTGCTGGCGCAGGTCGAACTCGATCGCCGCACCGAGGGCGTTCGCCGTGCAGGAGCCGAGGGACTCCTGGTCGTACACGGGCGGCATGTACGGCGTCTGGTCGAGCCGAATAGCTGGCGGCAGCTGCTCGAGAAACATCGGTATTCGGTCGTGATCCCGCCAGTCGGGCGTATCCGGATGCCAGCCGAGTCCCTTCAGCTGCGACGGCAGCACCTCGAGTCCGTGAACGCGCGTGGGGGTAAGTGTCATCTATGCCACCGCTCGGTCGATGTACGCCTGATTCAAGTCGTCGTCGTACGCCGCCGCCTGCGCGAGCACGCGCGCCGATGCACGATTAAGGTATGGCGTTCGGTCTTCGCCGTGCGGACGTGTAGTAAGCGTCTCAATCACCTCGTACGGTCCGCGAACCCACTCGTGCGACGTGAACGTAACTTCGTCGGGAACTACCGACCGGCCGGTCCGGTGCACCAGGTACCGCCGTCCATCTCCGCTCTCGCGAAAGAGTCGCGCCTCGAACCAGCGACAGGCACGACATTTCTCGTTCTGCTCGGCAGAACGAGCGGCGGGATGCCGATGAAACTGCGAGTATGACGTGCTCAGGCCGAGAAACTTACCGACTACGCGCAGCACGTCATCACCGGACGAGAGAACCCAGACGCCGTCGGAGCCTACGCGCAGTTCACTCGGGAGGTCGATCACGTGTAGCTCGATGATCTCAGAATTTGTCATTGTCCTTCCTCGGTTTCAAGACTAATTCTAGACTACGCACCTTCCGCCGAAACGACTCACTAGCGGTTCGAGCGATCTTCCGATTTGATAGGGTAGTTCCGCGTTCAACACTACGCGTTACGTAGTGTCGTGCGTACGTATCCGGATGGAGCGTAGGAATCTTAGACTTATGGTGGCGTACCCGGCTACACAGCTACAGCCGAACGTTGACCTGGCGCAGGCGTCACGACATCTCGAGATATTACACGGTAGCGCACCCGGGTTCGGCAGTCTCGTTCTGCTCGGAAACAACCGACACGAACGTCACTGCTTCTTCGCGACCAGCGACCTGCGTGATGCCGACGAGATCGACGAGTCGCGCGAGGCGCTTCAGGACGTGATCGACGCGCGGTGGAACGTCTACACGGCATGCTCGACGTTCGCCGCGGTTCCCGAGCGTGGACGCGGCACGCGCGCCGACGTCGTGAGCGTGCCAGGCGTCTGGGCGGACCTGGACGTCAAGCCCGATACCGAGGGCTACTTCGCGTCCGAGCACGCGCTTCTGGAGTACATGGCGTACCTGCCGCAGCCTACGCTCGAGGTGGCGTCCGGATCGGGAGGACGTCACCTCTACTGGCTGACGCACGAGCGTCTCGAAGCTACCGACGGGCAGAACCTGCTGCTGGCCTGGCTAGACTTTCTACGCGCCGAGGCGGGCAGCGTGACCATCGAGAACGTTCACGACACGACGCGCGTGCTTCGTCTCGCCGGCACCGTGCGCTGGCCGAAGGTAGACGACGCTGTGCCGATGCCGCACCCGGTCGAGCTGGTGCGCGAGGGTCCGCGCTACCACGCGAGTGAGCTTAAGCTGCTCTCGCGCGACGTGCATAACGAGGCGCTGAGGCGACGCGCCGAGCTTAAGGCAAGACGCGTCGAGGCCGAGGAGCGTCGTCGGCACGAGCTGGCGTCGCGCGGACTGCAGCAGACCAACTACGACCGGGTGGTACGCATATTCAACCTGCAGCAGGACTGGGCGTACCTGCTCGAGAGCACCGGCTGGACGCTGCACTCGGACCAGCGTGACGGCGTGGCACGCTGTCGCTACTGGACGCGTCCCGGTAAGAGCGTTAACGACGGCAAGTCGGCGAGCACGGACTTCACGGCGAGCGACGGTGTGGTATCACGCCTGATGACTATCTACAGCAACGATCCCGCGCTCGACGATCTACGCGACTACACGAGTGACGATGCGATCGGAGTCTGCTCTAAGTGGTCATACGCTCTTCATCGAATATTCAGCGGTGATGATGTTGCCTTACTGCGATCTGTCGTAGCTAACCGCGGCAGACTTGCTTGACCGAGCCGCTGCGTCCCGAGGACCTCGCCGATCTTAATGACGCGGCGGCAGGTCTTATGCCCGACGACCCGGCGGCGATCGGTTCGACGTACGGACGTACGGACTACGGCAACGCGCGTCGCGTCGCGCTCTACGAGGCGTCCAACGTACGGTACGTCAACGACGTAGACGCCTGGTACACGTGGTGCACGGACCGCTGGTGTCAAGCCACGCGCGGAGATGAGTTCGGCGTGGCGGCGCGCGTCGCGCTGTGCATCGAGCGGGAGACGGAGCACCTCGACGACGAGGACGACCGGACGCGTCACGCGCAGTGGTCGCAGACCAGCCTCAGCGAACCGCGCCTGCGCGCGATGCTTAACGTAGCCACGGGAATCAACGAGCTGCGTACGCCGTCGGTTGAGTTTGACGCGCGCGGCGAGCTGCTTAACCTGCTTAACTGCACGATCGACCTTCGTACGCTCGAGCGATACCCGCACGATCGCGCGCACATGCTCACCCAGATCTGTCCCACGACGTACGTTCCTGAGGCGCGATCGACGCTGCTCGACAGCTTCATTACGCGGTTCCTGCCGGACGAGAAGGAGCGTGACTACACGCTGCAGGTGCTGGCCGTGTCCGCGCTCTCGTACGGCAACGCGGCGCGTAAGCTGATACTGCTGCTCGGCCCCACATCGACCGGGAAGTCGACGCTCATGAGCCTGGTACAGAGCACGCTCGGGCCGGACTACACGGCGGCGGTCAACCCGTCGGTGTTCCGCGGCAACCTGGACGACCGTCCGCGTCCCGACCTGCTGCGTACGCTCAAGACGCGCCTGGTACTCGCGTTCGAGGCGAGCGAACGCTGGGACCTGCACACCGACCAGATCAAGCGAATGACGGGTGGCGATCCGGTGACGGCGCGGGCGATGCGCTCGGACGTAATGAACGAAACCGTAGCGACGTACGTGCCTATCATCGTGGCGAACACGGTGCCACAGATTCACGGCTCCGACGACGCGCTGCGCCGACGGCTGCTGGCGCTGCTGATGGACACCCCGATTGCCGAGGACGAGGACGACGGACGTAAGCGCGACGAGCTGGTAAACGACCAGGACGCGCGTCGTGCGCTGCTCGCGTTATTAACGCGCGTCTACCACGAGTGTGGCGGACACGTCGCGCTGCCCATCCCGCCGCGGTTCGCCGAACTTACGATGGAGATGTTCGCGGCCCTCGATGACGTGGACGAGGTCATGCGCATGCTCAAGGACGACGGCTCCATCTACGAGGCACCGGCGGACACACGTCCGGTTCACTTCATTCAGATGTCGGTACTATTCAGATGCTACGTCTGGTGGATCGATCACAACGGCACGCAGCAGCAGAGGCGCGACAGGCTTGGGTCGAAGGCATTCTCGCAACGACTTCAATCACTCGGATACGAGATCGTTAGCAGCAACGGTCGACGGCTCGCCGGCTGGTGCATGGGCAACACCAGCACGACGAACGTCGCGAGGTTCTAGACCGCAAACCTCAGAGCACGTGCACGATCAGCGGCAGGAAGTACCCCAGGCCGATGAAGAACGCGGCGAGGATCACCTTGTGAAACGCCGCGCGCGACCACCAGGCAAACGCCGCGAACAGCAGCAGAACCAGCCCGATCACGACGAAGACGAACTGCCAGAACTCTACGGTGTTAAGCATCGTTCCTCCCTAGTGCGGACCCTGCAGCCAGGATCGATAATCCGAGCCGTACGATACGTTCGGCGTACCCGTCCAGTCCGAGATCAACGTCGGACCGCTCGCGCAGCTCGACGCCGACGCGATCCACGACCACACCGGGGTTGACCGTGCCGTTGAGAGTCGCACCCGTCGTGGTAACGTTGGTCGCCGCGCCGGTCGTGGTGGTCGGCGGGCTCTGCCCGCTGGGATCCGTCCACGTCACCACCAGGTTCGGCTTGTTGCTCGACGCCTCCCGCGAGTTGTAGTAGACCGTCGTCGGGTCGTTGGTCGTGACGGCGATCGACCACGTGCCGTTACCGGTGACGTAGCCGGTGCCGAGGTTCCACGACTGGTAGGCGCCGCTCGGCAGGCCGGTCACCGTGGTGATCGCGGCGCCGAGCGCCGGCTGGTTGTTCCACGTTAGACCCGTCTCGGTCCACGTCGACGCGACCTGATTGGCGGTAAAGGTGTGCGTCGCGTCGCTCTGTTGACTGTAGAGCTTGAGCGTGGACGTGACGTTGGTGGCGCCGACCGGGATGCCCGACACGCTGAACTTAACGTACGCGCGCCGCTCGGACGTCGGTCCGGCGTTGTTATTCAGCGAGCCTGTGGCGTGTGTCCCGGTGGGGTTACTCTGCGATGTGTATGAGTCCTCCGTCGCCGTGAAGGTCGTAGGACCGCCGGCCAGGGCGATTCCGGGCAGCACGCCGGCGCTCATCACGCCGACGGCGAACGTCGCCAGGACGACGACGAGCCACGCGCGAATCAGCTTACTCATTAGGCAACTTACCTCTCTTATCTTGCCGTTAGCCTCCCCAGGATCGCACCTACTGCCAGATGGACTCCCGCACGACGCTCACCTCCCGCCCCTCAGGCGCGTAGTCGCGCTCGTGTCGTAGGCATCTCGGTGAGCGACCCAGTACGCGAGGGCGGCCAGCCGGTTGGGACACGCGATGTCGTGCACCAGGGGCGGCAGCCCGTCGTCGCGGTGAGCCGTGCAGTCGCGGCACGTCGCGCGATGCACAGTTACCACGTCGTCGGTGACCCAGTCGGGCGTGTCCACGTCAGTCGCCGTCGTGCTTGGGATCCAACAGCTGAAGCGGAACGACGCGCTGACGCGAGGGATGTCGCGCCAGCGACGCCAACTTGGCCTCATGGTGTCGCCGACGCTCGAGTTCATCCACGAGAAGAATTCGTCGTGTCAGCGCCTCGATGCGCCGAAACGCGAACGTTCGACCAACCGCCCACCCGGCGACGAATGACCCGAACGTGGCGATCAGCACGTAGAACAAAGTCACTTCAGCTCCCTCGTAACCAGCAGCGAGTGCCAGGCACGGCAGTCGACGTTCTTACATCGCTTGACCTCGCGCGTCACACCGTCCATTCGCGCCAGTCGAAGTGACGCCGCCAGTGCCGTCGCCTGGTCGGGATAACGCGTCTTACGGCACCGCCTGGACCACGACACTAGTTTACGCCCCATGCGACGAGCGCAAGCACAAAGGCAAGCTCGAGAGCGAAAACGCTAAGTGCGACGAGCGTCTCGGCCACGACGGAACGCCATCCGACGCTCACAGGATCACCTCGTCGTCCGGCACCGTCGCCAGCACGAGCCGGCGACCACACTCGGCGAGGATCCGATCCACAATATCGAGGTTAAGTCCCACGTGGCCGTTGACCATCTCGCTGAGATGCTTAGGAGTAATCCTCGCGCGATGAGCCAGGGTGCTCTGAAACAGCCCGGATGCGTCGACGCTAGCTTTCATGTTTCACGATCGCTCTCAGATTGTCGAGCCTTCTGAAACGTCACACCCTGGCGAAAGCCTCGACCATACGCCTCCTGAAGAGCGTCATCGTAGGCGTCCTGAACTACCTGCCTCCACGCCAGATCCCAGCTTGGATGCACGCCGATCGTTTTGTACGCCCAGGTAATCTGGTCCCAGCAGAGAACGGTCCACGGTCTCTCGGGCGCGGTAGCGCGCCACTCCGGTCGCCCCTTAAATATCCGGTACCGAGTCTGCATCCAGTCACTCATCTTCAACGCGATCCTCGGCCGAGTGTCCGAAGTCGTAGAGCACCCGCACCGGAGTTGATATGACCGGAATCACCTGCTCGGCGACGTCCCTAGCTAGGCCGAGCGCCTGACCAGACGCCGCCAGCACGCCGCTCACGCGCCGGGCGAAGTCCTCGAGGCGCGCCACGCGCTCGATCAGTGCGAGTACCGTAGTCTCTTGCTTATCGGTCAGCATCACGTTACCTCGTCGTTGCTCTGGTCGATCGACGGTACGTCATCGTCAGGCGGTGCCAGTATGGCTACCGTCACCCTCGTTGGAACGCCCTTGCGCGCCGAGCGAAGTACGTGGCGAATCGTCTCGTCGGTGGTGTAGCGACCCGCGTGCACGACGTCGGTTGTGTAGCCCGATGCCGCCGGACGCCACCACATGCCGCGCTCCTGCGACCACAGCAGGTAGCGGTCCCCGGCGGTCTCGTCGGCTTCCAGCAGCGCGCGGACGTCCCCTCGCCGGTAGCGCCGGTGACCGCCGGGCGTCTTGAAGCTCTTGATGCGGCGCGCCGCCGCCCAGCGACCGACCGTCTTAGGATCGACCCGAAACTCCCGGGCTACGTCGCCCGCGGTCAGCAGCTGTTCGTCGTCGTCCCGATTCATCGCGGGTTCGCCAGCGCCCTCTTGACGCGCTGCCAGGAGATCGCGGGCAGGTTCGGCTTCCACGTGCTGTCCGCCGGGTACGCCTGGAACAGCACCATCGCCGGGTCGCCGACCAGCGGTACCAGCACACGCGTCGCCACCTGCTGGCCGCCGGTCACCGCCGCCTTGCGCACCTGCGACCGCATCGATCGCGGGTGGCACACGAAGTCCTTGCTCTCGACCAGCAGCCACACGCGGCCGTCCAGCCAGCTCTCCCACGGGTACATCGACTCTCGAGTTGTCACGTCTCTTTCCTCTCATCAGCTACGTTGCTCTTATGCGGTGGTGGCTTGATACCTGCGTCGAGCAGCTGCACCGCGCGCAGCGCCGGGCCTAACGCATCGCCCATCTTATCCAGATCGGGCTGAAACACGCGCAGCGCCGCGGCGCACATGCGAACCACGACCATCGCCGCGGCCTGTCGGTCGCCGACGAACGTACCGAAGATCGTGTGCTCGGACGTGTCCTCGGTGATCGTCACGGCACCCTGCTTGTACACGACGGTGAGCGTCGCCTTCGCCATCTTCTTCCTCATCTCTTGTTGCGTCGCCGACCTCGGTATGGGTTCGGCGTTCCGGGCGCGACGCCCGGCTGGGCGTAGTGCCGCTCGCGCTTGCGCACCTCGCGTAGCTCGAGCGCCGAGCGCGTGATCTCGCCGCGGCGCACCAGCTCCCGAAACTCGGCGCGGTCCTCTAGCTCGACTAGGCCGACCAGCTCATCGAGGTGCGTACGGTCGACAGGCGTCAGCTCGCGATGCGCGGCGATCAGCGCGGCGTCTAGGTCGATGCGCCGGATCAGCTCCAGCGCCGTCGAGAGCCTCATTCCGAGCTCCAATCGGTCGGCGGAAGTACCTCCTGGCCGTCCAGGCGAACGCGCATCGGACAGGGCCACGGGTACGCCGACCCGCACGTCTTGCAGTGTCGGTGCGGCGTAATGGTCGCGTAGGTGCACTCGACCGGCACGTGCTCGGCGCGCAGCTCGGCGAGCAGGTTCAGCGCCAGCGCAACGCTCGGCTGGAGCGCGTGAGCGCGACTAATCACCAGCGTGTCGATCTCCGTCTGGGCGCGGTGCGCGACCTGCGCGGCGACGGCGGGCGTCGGACGTTGGTTGTTTCGGGCCATCCGCCAGATGAACACCTGGCGCGTCAGCTCGCGCATGAAGTCCTCGAAGATGGAGAGGTTGGACGTTTCGTGCGGTGTATTGGCGCGAGGCATCGTCGTCACACTCCCCTCGTCGCGGACAGGAACAGCCCGCAGATACCACAGTGGAGGTACCACGCGGTGACGACCGCGTTCGTGCCTGCGTACCTGAAGCCGACCGTTTCGTGGTAGAGGTTCATGCGGCCGGCGTCGCCGTACGCCGCGGCATAGTACGCGGCGTTCACGCTGGGCAGCATGTCGTCGTCGTCGTTCTTCTCGGCCGCCTCGTAGAACGCGTTGAGCGTCCGCACGTGCGCCTCGTGCGCCTGGTGGATCGGATGAAGAACGCCGTTCGGGCACATCGGCAGGTCGGTAGGCGACAGGTCTCGGATCACGCCGCCGTCACTCATTCGATACCTTCTACGGTGGAGTCGGCGACGTCGGCGGTGAGGTCGATGGGCGTGCCGCGGCCGATCGGGCGTGCCGGAGGCCCGCCGCGGCGCTGTGGTGCGGGGATGTCCGGCAGCCGGTTTCGCTCGACGAGGCGCTTGTTGTAGCGCCGGATCATCTCGCGGGCCACGGTAGTGCCCAGGCCGGTCGCGTTGCCGCCCGCGTACGCCGCCGCCAGTTCGCGCGCCCGCTGCTCCCAGTGCCGCGGCAGGTAGTCCTGGAGAGTGCGCGCCAGGCGCGCCTGGTCGAGCCTGGCCGGCCCGCGATCCGCCGCGACGACGACCGCGCACACGCCCTGTAAGAACACGCCGCGCCAACGCGTCTCTTCACTGGGAAACGCCGTCATCACGACGTCCAGCGCGACGCCCAGCAGGACGGCGCCGCGCGGCTGGCGCAGCGTCCACTCGACGGGTCCCGCCGCCGACAGTACGTCGACGGCGCCCGTCCGCGCCGCGTTCGCGACGCGCAGGCCGCGGCGCGCCAGGTGGATCCGCGCCGTGGCGTAGGGCTCACGCCCGTGCTCCATGCGCAGGCGCAGCAGGTCGACCGCGGAGACGGTGCGGCGGTGCCTGTTGTGGTGCTCGAACAGCTCGATCTCCTGCGGGAGCGTCAGGTCCTGGTGCACCTCGGCGATGAACCGGAACGCGGGATCGGCCAGCAGCGCGGCGGCGCGGCGGGTCTGCCCGTCGATGAGCACGTTCGTACCGTCGGCGCGGCGGGACACCACCAGGACGCCGGTGGCGTCGCGGCTCCACCGTTTGGCCAGCGCGTCCACGACGGCCGCCGGCGGCGGGTCGCGCTGAACGCGCGGGTCTACCGTGAGCTCGTCGGCGCGCAGCTCGGCGATACCTCGAGTCGCGCGCGGGATTGGGTTCAGCACCACACGTCGTCCGATGATGCTCACGACTCGTCCCCCCGCACGATCGTTACGACCTGGTCCCGGATGCTCACGTACCGGAGGTCGTGCGCGACGCCGATCCGCTCGAGTTCGTACCGGATGAGCCGCGCGTAGGACACCACGCGCCGCGCGACGACGTCCACGGCCGCGGTGGTCGCGGCGACGTCCCCGCCGTCGAGGTCGGCGAGCGGGTGGTCGAGCACGTGCTCGTGCGTCACGCGTCCGGCCGGCGCGAGCTCTACGGTGCAGAGCAGGTCGGCGGTCACGCCGTCGCGCGTCGGCGGCGTGAAGTGCACGCCGCGGACGTAGACGGGCACGGTGGGTGGACTGGTCGAGATGTCGTTCGTGTTCTCGACCTGGTAGTGAACGGGTATCATGGTTCCTTCCTCCGTCGTTTGTCGGGTTACGGCCATAGCGTACCACAGGTACCGAGGTGAGCCTCGTTGCGGTGAGGAGCTGCCGTTCCTGACCAAGGCGAGTGCATCCACGTATAAGCTTACCGAATCTGATGGACCACACGGTGAAAAACAGGAGCGGCGGCGCGCGATAATCGACCGGGAGGCGTCGATGGTTATCGATATGTGCGCGGCGTCGAGACCTGAAAATAAAAAGCTCTAGGCCCAAGATTTTTGGAAGCTTGGTGGGTGTATGAGTTCCACGAAGGTTCCAATGATCTAGACGAACCTTCCAACGATCTAGAAGAAGCTGGATTCATCCGTTGTGCGGTCGAGACGTACACCGACCAGGAGGAGCGGCGGTCGAGATTCGCCGCAAGATTTTTGGAAGGATGGGCGGTTTTTTGGAAGGTTGGGAGGCCAGTTTGGAAGCTTGGCGGCGCGAAGCTTCCAAAGATCTTGAGAGGCTGAAGTCGTTGGGAGACAACGTTTGTAGGGCGGTAGTAGTAGTAGAAAATAGTCAAGTTGGAAGTTTGGAAGCTTGTAGTGGGGGTTACGCGCGTTATGCATCCCGGGCACCCACCCAGGCACACGTGTGCATCACGCGTACGTGGGACAAACCCGGCTACGAAGCTTCCAAACTTCCAAAAATCTTGGAGATGGGAGATGAGAGGGTGAGGAGAGGTACCTCCCTCTCTCACAATGTGTGCACACAATAATCGATGCATGTCAATTTCTTTGTTTTGATAAGTATCAAAACAAAAGGTGCCACCTCTCCTTGCCCGTTTGATCATGGTAGATATACCATGATCAAACAAATGAGTCACCTGACCACCTCTCCTGTTCACCTCTCCTGTTATGTCGAGACCCGTTTATATCGAGACCCGTTTATATCGAGACCCGTTTATATCGAGACCCGTTTATATCGAGACTTTGTTTTAGTGGTGGCCAGTTTTAATCGAGACCCGTTTTTAGATGGTGTGCATTTCATCACCGGTCGGGTAGGCCGCGCACCATACATCATCGTGGTGTACAGTGCACCGATACATCCGTACGGTGGTGTGCCGACGCACACGTCGCCTGGTACGGTCGAGGACAAACGGTTCCGGTTGGCGCGCTGGCACGTGGGCCGGAACCAGTTAGGATACGCGAGGGGCCGGAGGTAACCTCCTGTGCTTCCCCCGACCCCTCGACGTTGAGACGTACGGATAGTTAGATATCTCGATACATTGATTCAACGGTGATGTATCGAGCACGGGCGCCGCGCCCGGCTGACGCACCGGCGCGCGCCGTGCGAGCGACGAACGATCGCCTGCATATTCTCGTTCGGTCGCCGCACAGGGGGAGGCGGGCGGGCTCGGTCGGGACCCGCCCGCCTCGTTGTCTCGTCTAAAGGTCTCGTCGTGTTCGTCTACATTGGACGGACGTAGTGCTCATCATCGTGATGGTGATGATGCACAACGTGAGGTGGTGTCGGCGGCGCGGGCATCGCCGCCGCTCATCGGTCACCACCTCCGCTCATCACTCACTCACACACCTATGTGTGAGAGTGTGAGCGGACCGTCCACCGTGGACGATCGACGTCGGTCGACGTCACGCGATCGACTTCCGTCGATCGTACGTCGTGCGTGATCGCATCGTCTGTCACGCGGCATCAACGTCGACGGTCGATACGAATCAAAGACGGTGGAGGGCGACTCAGTACTGCCTGTGATTTTATGTTGAAATATCGAGATCAAGATCAATCTTATACTTCACGTGTGTAGTACTGCTCTTCACGTGGGCGTAGTGGTCGGCGACCGTTCCGCACCGTACCACGACCTGACCGAACGCCTGTGCTAGGTTGGACCGGTGGACGACGACGACGACGGCGACTACCCGGGCGGCTGGTTCGGCAAGTCGTGGGGCGCGCCGGTGTGCGACGACTCGACGCACTTTCAGACGCCGGTCGGCGAGACGTGCGCCGCCGGCTGCGGCCGGTCGATCGCCGACGGCGACGGCGGGCTCGTCATCCCGCACTACTACGCGCCGGGCAGGATGCGCCTGACCGCCGAGCACATCGAGTGCTTTCGTAATGCCGTAGGAAAGAAGAGATGAATGACTACCGTTGTGATCCAGGTCGGCAACTCGGACGACAAGCTGACTCAGGTCGAGTGGGCCGACTTCGTTCGCTCCGTCCGCCGGGTGATCGGCGATAAGGTGCTCGCGCACGGCGGGGTAATTCACCTTGAGGGCTTTCCACCCGCCGATGCACGTTGGCAGAACGCGTGCTGGATCGTCAACCTGCCGCCTTCCTACAACGACGCCCTCATGGCCGCGCACGCGCTGTGGCAGGAGCTCGCCTACCTGGCGGTACGCTACGGCCAGGAGTCGGCGGCGTGGCTCGAGGGTAAGACTAGATTCGTCACACCTGGATCCGCGTACATCCGGGACGACGCCGAGGCACGAACGTGGGTGGTGCCGTGACGCGCCGAATCGGGTTTACCGGCGGCCGTCGTCTTCCGTCGCACGAGCAGCTCGAGTGGTTGACCGAGACGCTCGCCGAGCTCTACGAGCCGGGCGCCGAGCTGCACCACGGCGACTGCGTGGGCAAGGACGCCACGGCGCACCTCGTCGCGCTGCGCATCGGCTACCGCGTCGTGGTGCACCCGCCCGACGTGGACTTCTTTCGCGCGCACTGCGTTGGCTTCGCCGAGATGCGCGCGCAGCGGCCGTACCTGCTGCGCAACAACGACATCGTACGGGAGACGGCGACGCTGGTCGCCGTGCCGGACGGCGGCCCGCGCGGGCGGTCGGGTACGTGGTATACCGTGCGGCGCGCGATCAAGGACGGGCGTGACGTCCGGCTGTGCCCGCACCGGACGCCGGCGATGAACGTAAGAGCGTGAGGTGGTGATGAGATGAATTCGGTGAACCCGCTCGTACGTGGCGAGCTGCTCGCGCTCTTAAGTGACACGCGCCTGGCGCGCGTATTCGCCCTCGCGGCACTCGAGCTTACCGTGGGGAAGAGCGGCGTCCGTGCGGCGATCGAGGGCGAGCGCACACTGCTTCACGGGCGGGCGCTCGGCCTGTCCGACGACGCGACCCGCGAGGTCGTTCGGTTGTGGTCCGCGTACCACCGCGTCACGCCGGATCCGCTGGACTGGGACCGCGTGCGCGGCGCGCTGACCGCGCGCGCCGCCGGCGAGGACTGGCGACCGCGCGGCGCGTGGTGCCTCAGCTTGGATGGGCGCGGGGAGCGGTGGCGAACGTTGGACTCGCCGTGATGGACATGAATGACTTAGTTCGTAGGCAGACGCAGATTCTCGACGAACTGCGCGTCGAGTTTGGTCCGCAACACTTCGCGCGCTGTCCGAGCTGCGATCACCTTTGGACGTATCACTCCGAGGGCGGCTGCTGGTACTCGGTTACGACCGCGCACGTCGATACCAACGTGGTGTGCACGTGCAGCGTGGTTCGCGCCGAGGAGCCGGGATGAGGCGCTGGTGGAGGTCGCTCCAGCTCGACGAGAAGATCGGTGCCGTCGGCTGGGGCATCTTCGTCGCGTGGGTCACGCTGGGATGGCTCTGATGAGAGAGGGACCCTAGGTGGAAGAGGCGCACGAGACGCCGACGCTGGCGCCCGGCACGTGGGACTGCGCGCTACACAAGGATCACGGATCGGCGCGGCCGATCATCGGGGTGGTGCACCACGTGCAGCCGCGCGGCGCGGGTGGTCCTGACGTCGAGGCTAACCGGGTGCACATCTGCCCGACGGGACACTACAACGTGCACGCCGTGATGTGGGCGCTGGTGAACGATCGACCGGCGCCGCACTGTGCGAAGACCGAGCTGGCGATGGCGCGGCGCGGGATTACGGCGTGGGAGCTGGCGGGCAGGCCCGGTAGCATTCACGCATTCATGGGCTAAGAGAGATGGGAGAGTAAGTTGCGCGTCGCGCTGGCAGGTCTACTGGGCTCCATCGCCGCACTCGTGGTGCTTGTGCCGCTGCTGGTCGGACTGACGATCTCGCGGCGGCGCGGTCGCCCGCTGCCGTCGCTACCTCGACGGGTCGACGAGCCGTCGTCCATGGCGGGCTACGTGCTGCCCGACGACGACCTGTACTTCTGGCAGGACCCGCTGGGCGCGCACTCGCTGCCGCGGGACCTGGAGCTGCCGACCACCTCGGTGGACGTGTACGTCGAGCTGATGAGCACGGGCGTCCTGACGCCGGCAGTGACGCGGGTGGACACGACGTGGGTGCCGTGGGGCTACGCGGGTGAGGATGGATCGCGCGACGACGACGCGCGGGAACTAGAGTTGCTACCGACGTGATGCTGCCCTGGCTGCTCATCACCTGCGGTTCGGTCATGCTGGGACTTAGCATCATTACGCTCGTCGTCATCTACGTTCGTGAAGGATGAGGTTTATGGCCACGAAGGCTAAGCAGACGACAACCGACGAGACGCACGAGACGACTATCCAGGCGGATGAGGCAGCTCGACCGGGTGAGTCGATCTGGCAGAAGCCAGCTCACGCCGAAAAAGATAAGACCACGGCGGCGACGAGCGGTGCCGCGCGTGCGCCGACCGACAAGCTAGGTCTTATCCTGGAGGGCGACGTCGGCAGCATCGCCATCGGCGTGGTTACCTACACGCCGGTCTCGGGCAGCGACGGACCTCGGTCGCAGCGCGACCTCGACGCGCTGCACTGATGACGGGCGAGCTCGGTCGTTGCACCCGACGTCCCGGTCGTAGCCGCGAGGCGGCGTAACGGACACGGTAGAGGGAGCGAGCTCGCCGCATCGACTACACTAGGACACGTGGCACTCGCAAGACGCGGCTGGCGTCGCGCGTACCTGGAGGCTCGACACCGGCGCGTGCACGGCGCGTCGACGAGCGGGTGGGGCGCGCGACCCGGCCCGCCACTTGACCTGGAGATCTGGATGACCGCATTCGACATCGCCGGCGAGGAGGACGTCTCACCGTGGGACGCCCTGCTGCTCGCCGTGCGCCGGCGCGCGCAGCGCGTGCGCGCGGTGGATCGCATCATCCAGGACGCGTGGGCGGACCACCGGCGGCTGTGCGAGGCGGATCCGAACCACGGCAACCCCGAGGTTCCTCCGGACGCGGTGCGCACGTGGATGGCCGAGTCGCGCAACGAGGAGCGCCTCATGGCGCGCTCGGCGAAGATGGCCATCGACGCAGGCGTGGCCGAGGCGGTGGTGCGGCACATGGAGGTGGCCGGTCGGCGCGCGGTCGACGCGCTGGTGGCCGGACTAGACGCGCTCGAGCTGACGTCCGAGCAGCGCATCCGCGCGCTCGAGGCCGCGCACCGTGAGCTGATGCCAGGCGAGACACCTACGACGGAAGATGAGGCGGCATGATCCCGTTCTCCGAGTCAAACCAGCAGGCGCCGCCCGTCGTGCACGTGGAGCCGCGGCCATCGATGGAGACGTGGCTCATGAGCGTGGTCGGTCCGGACATGTGCGCCGTCATCATCAAGTCGGTGTCCGGGCAGCACGTGTCGTTCATGAACGTGGACTCGGCGATCAGCATCGGCGAGGACCTCATCGCCACGGCACGACGGGCGAAGAGCGGCCTCATCGTGCCGCAGATCGACGTGCAGCTGCCGCCGCCCAACGGAGACGGTCACCCGTCGTGACTCTACCTGGTGCCAGCGGCGGCATGGCGGCGCAGCTCGACGCCGTGCTCGCCCGCGAGGTCGAGCAGCGACGAACCGAGAAGCGCTGGACTCCGCTGCCCCACCAGGTGCCGCCGCCGGGCGACTGGCGCGGCTGGCTCATGATGGCGGGAAGGGGCGCCGGAAAGACCGAGGGATGCGCGAAGTACATGTCGGACCACGTGCACGGGCCGCCGTGCATCGACGGACCGGTGCCGCACTGGATGGCCATCATCGCGCCGACGCTGGGCGACGCGGCCACGGCGTGCTACTCCGGACCGTCCGGTATCCGCTCGTTTGACGCGGACGCGGTGATGGCGTCGCGAATCGGTGGGCTACTCATCCAGTGGCCCAACGGCTCGCAGGCAAAGATGTACGGCGCGCGCGAGCCAGATGATGTAGAACGCCTCAGGGCTGGCGGAAATGTATGCGTATCGAGACATACGCCAATAGCTACTGTACGTGGTGATATTCCGATTCAAGATGTTGTAGTTGGTGACCAGGTGTTGACGCGTCGCGGATACCGTCGTGTACTCGCCGTTTGGGACAACGGTGTGCGACCGGTGTACGAGGTCCAGCTGGTTGACGGTAAGCGACTAGTAGCTACCGGTGATCACAAGGTGCATACCATCGGAGGTTGGCAACGCATCGATGAATTAAGTACGTGTAGTAAACTAACGACGTGGCGACGCGACAAGTCATTGAGTATGCCGGCGTTCGGTGGTATGAGCGTAGCGAAGGCTACTTCGCTAACTCACGACGAGGACTGCTTCATCGATACGTCTGGACACAGCATCACGGACCGATACCGCCGAAGCACATCATTCATCATAAATTCGAGAATGATAAAGATACAACGGACGTCACGCGTCTCATATGCACGACGCAGAAACGACACGCCGATCATCATGAACGTTGGCATGACTCGGAACGCGGACGACGTGCCGGACGTATCGGTGGTAAGGCACGGCAGGGAAATATACCGCTTAAAGATCGAACGCCCAAGCACAGCGGTCGGTGTAAGTGGTGTGATATCGAACTTAACGGTAAGCACGGTAACACGATCTACTGTGACGCGCATAAGCATTGGTATGAACGACGTATCACGCGTAGTTGCACAGAGTGCTCCTCGTCGTTCACATGCGCGTCGATCGCTCCTACAGCGCAATGCTCAGAGAGGTGTAGACTGGCGATCAAGTGGCGAAAGCGTTCGCGTGCGCAATACGCCGAGCGTACCTGTGTCGTGTGCGGCATCGTATTCACGCGTAATGTCAAGAACAAAGCCCGAACTTGCTCTCGTCTCTGTACGTGCCGTGAGGCCGTGCGGGTACGAGATGCGCGTGTACGATCTGACAGTTGAGGGTGAGCACGAGTTCTTTGCTGGAGGTATCTGTGCTCATAATTGTCTCTCGTGGCTCGAGGAGCTAGCCGCATGGAGATATCTACAGGACGCGTTTGACCAGATGCGCTTCGGTCTGCGTATCGGTCCGCATCCGCGCTGGATCGCCAGCACGACGCCTAAGCCGCGCGCGCTCATCAAGAAGCTCTACAAGGGCGAGATACGCGGCGTCGCGCTGACGCACGCGACGATGTACGACAATCCGCACCTGGGCGACGACTTTAAGAACGCGGTGGAGGAGTCGTACGCGGGAACGTCGCTCGGTACACAGGAGCTGTACGGCAAGCTGGTCGAGCAGGATACTAACGCCCTCTGGACGCGCGACACGCTAGAACGTACGCGTCTCGTCGTCGCGCCGCCGCTGCAGGCCATTGAGGTTGGCGTAGACCCGTCCGGGGGCGCAGGCGAGCAGGGCATCATCGTCGTCGGACGCGCCGACGAGCAGACCGCCGAGAAGCGTGTCCTGAAGCACGGTTACGTGCTCCACGACGCGTCCGTTCGCATGAAGCCGGAGGGTTGGGCGCGTACCGCCGTCACCACCGCCGTGGACTGGGACGCGAACCGCCTCGTAGTCGAGACGAACTTCGGCGGTGACCAGGCCGTGGCGCTACTGGTGAACGCCTGCGACCAGCTCGGCGTTCATGTGCCGATCCGCACCGTGCACGCGTCGCGCGGCAAGCAGCCGCGCGCGCAGCCGGTGTCGGCGATGTCCGCGCAGAACCGGTGGCACATGGTGGGATACTTCGACGAGCTCGAGGACCAGATGGCGACGTGGACCGTGGGCTCGGGCTGGTCGCCCGACCGCATCGACGCGATGGTGTGGCCGGCGTGGAGCATGAAGCTCGTGTCTACCATCTTCAAGACGGTGGGCTCGTGGGGTGGGTCGCAGATGGTGCATCGAACGCTAGGACGGAGACGACGCTCGTGACCGAGGAACACGCGACGCCGAGGCGCGTCGGCAGGCGGCCTTCGCCGCCGCCGCTTCCGCCGTTGATGGGGCACTATCCGACGAAGGGACGTCAGCCCGCGTATGAGTCCAACGTCTCGGCGTCGCTGTGCGCGCGGCAGACGCCCGAGATGTTTGGCGGAGTAAGTACCGACTGATGGGTATGTGGATGCACGATCAGCTGTGGAAGTCGACGCGCTGGTGGCATCGTCATCCGTGGCTCTGGCACGCCACGTTCGACGGCACGTGGCTCTGCCGCTGTCCGCGATCAGAGTGGATGAAGAAGCTTAATGTGTGAGGAAAAACGATGGCGGTGACGACGTGAGGTTCGCATACGGGTGCTGCGTCGGCTCGTGGGAGAAGTTCCAGCGCAACGTGGTGCCGCACGTGGGACCCAATCGGCCGCTGCTCGCGCTGGCGGGTAGCGACTCGATCGTCTTCACGTATAACCTCATCCTAGACGCGTTTGCCGGAGACGTGGATGCGCTGGTGTTACTTCACGACGACCTCGAGATCACCGACCCGGACGCTGAGCTCAAGTTCGCCGACGCGCTGGCGGAGGACGACGTCGAGCTGGTGGGAGTAGCGGGTGGCGGTGGTAAGTCGCTCTACTGGTGGGAGCACGATCCGGTCGGGCACCAGCCGACCGACGTGATGAACATCGACTTCGGTCGGCGTACCGGCGACGTGGAGCTCATCGAGGGTAGCATCATGGTGCTTTCACGGTGGGCGATCGAGAACGTTCGATTCGACAGCCGCTTTACGGGCTTTCACGGGTACGACGAGATCGCCATGCAGGTGCGCGCGCAGGGTAAGCGGGTCGTCGTGGAGGACGTCGACACGCATCACCACAACCCAATGGGGTACCGGTCGCCCGAGAGTGCCGCCGAGTGCCGGCGCGCCAACCAGCTCTACCGCGAGAAGTGGAACCTGCAGTGAAGGTCAACCTGGGGTGCGGGGATCGGTACGCTGAGGGGTGGGTGAACGTCGACTCGGGTTCACCACACAAGATGGACTTCGCCGTGGACCTGCGCAGCGACCTGCCGTGGTCCGAGCTGAGCATCACGCACGCGTACGCGGGACACCTGCTCGAGCACCTGACGATCGACGAGTGCCGGGTGCTGCTGAGCAACCTGCTGCCGTGCATGGTGTACCTGGGTGAGCTCATGGTGGTTGGACCGGACGTCGCCGTCGCGCAGCGAATGATCGACGACGGTGCGGACATGGTGGGCGCGACGATGGACTCGTTACGCTTTGGCGCCGGACGCTGGGATGGCGACGTGCACCGTTGGGGCTGGACGGCGATCGCGACGGAGGAGTTACTTCTCGACGTCGGCTGGACGCAGGTGCGCACGCTTCACATCGACGAGGTGGGCCCATTCTGGCCCGTCGCAGACCGTCGGCCGAAGTGGCAGCGCGCCGTGCACGCGAGGCGGGCGGCGTCGTGATGTGGGGAAGGCATAAGGAGAACGGCGTCTGGATCGCACGCGCCGGGCGGACCGGCGAGCGCGGACGACTTCGGTGGAGATTCTTGTGGTGGAATCGACGCGACTCGATCTACATAGCGCTGGGTCACCTGCGGATTCGCCTGATGAAACCTAGGTGGTTCGCGTGATCCTCACGTGGGCGGTGGTGCCGACGAAGAACCGACGTGAGCTGGTGCGTCAGCTTATCGAGTCGCTCAGGGACCAGGTGCAGGGCGTACTGGTGGTCGATAACAACGACGAGTGCGACGAGTACCGCTCACTTGAGGTGGGATCTACTATGCAGGTGGAGTGGATTCATCGTCCCGGCTACCCGCCCAACCTCTCGGCGCTGCTGAACGCGGGCATCGACGTGCTTGACTCGTCGCGCGCGCCCGCCGAGTGGAACGTCGCGCTGCTCAACGACGACGTGATCTGTCCGCCGGGCTGGGTCAAGTCGCTGAGCGACGCGATGCGCGCGACGACCGCGGTGATGGCGTACACCGATCGCATGGGTCGAACCGAGCCGACGCTCTACACCACACCGCCGCCGAACCAGGCACACGCTGCGACCGTGTGGGCGTGCATGCTGCGCGGTGAGCTGCACATTCGCATGGACGAGACGATGAAGTGGTGGTACTCGGACAACGACCTGGACAACACGTGTCGGCGCATGGGCGGCGTGCTCGCCGTGCCAGGTGAGATCCCACGACATCTGCACCCGAGCGAGCAGACCGTCGCCAGCGTCGAGCTGTCGCGGCAGGCGCACCTCGACGCCGAGACGTTCAACCGAAAGTGGGGCGGGGTGACGTGGTGAGATTTGACGTAGTCATCGAGTTCCTAGACGGTACCTCAGAGAAGGTTGAACTATCCACCCGTCAGCACATCGCCGAGGGTGTGCTACACTTGTTTAAGAAGAACGGTGAGTACGCCGAGGAGGAGCACCTCGGCTCGTGGCCACTGTCCGTCATCAAAAAGTGGCAAAGATACTCGCGATGATACTACCCGATTTGCTTACCGGTGTATATCAGCACTATAAGGGACCGCTCTACTTAGTGCTTGGTTATGCACATGATGCGAACTATGAGGATCGTCAGCTCGTGGTCTACATTGGACTGCAACTTGACGGTGCGCATACGGGTCCACGGCTTGCCGTGCGCGACGTAGACGACTTCTTTGCCATCGTGGACAGTGCTGACGGTTCGGTGATTGTGAATGCGCGTACGCCGTCGCTTGCATATCCGCGACGGTTTACCTACGTAAGTTCGACGTGGAGTCATGATGATTCGTGGTAGTGACGTAACGGTGGTGATTCCGACCATAAAGGGGCGTGAGCATCTGCTTAAGCGGGCGCTGGCGTCCGTCGAGGGACAGCAGGTCACGCCGGCCGCCGTCGAGGTGCACACCGACTATCACCGTCGAGGCGCGCACTTTGCGCGCAACGAGGCGATCAAGAACGTCAAGACCGACTGGATCGCTTTTCTCGATGACGACGACGAGTTCTTGCCGAACCACGTTAAGGTGCTCGTGCGTGGTGCGAACAGGTCGCACGCCGATCTCATCTTCTCGTATGCCGAGTTCGTCGGCGGACGCGATCCGCTGGCGTGCGTGCAGCACGGCAGGCTCGTACCCGAACCCATCAACGTACCCTTCGGCATCGAGCAGGAGTACTGGCTTCGTAAGCACGGCAACTTTATCCCCGTTACGTACCTGGTGCGGACCGCGGCGGTGCGCGCCGTCGGCGGGTTCCCGGCGCCGTACTCGTTTGACGCCGCGTGGTCGCGCGACTGCGAGGATTTCGGCCTGATACTTCGCCTGCTCGACGCGGGTTACACGTTTCATCACGTTACCGGGGTGCGGAGTTGGAGATATCACTTTCATGATGCAAACCTGGGTGGCCGAGGAGTCGATCGCATGCACGAGCTTGGAGACATCGCGTGACACCTTGGACGACGTTCACGTACTCGCTGGACGACTACCGGTTTCCAGAGTACGTGTCCGTGGCGATCGACGAGCCGGACCTGACCACGCTCTTGGGCGCCGGACCGCGGTGGACGTGGGAGACTGACCAGAGCAGCAGGTGGCATCGACTGTTCTACGCCGGGTTCGCCGCGTGGCGTGACGTCTACGATCGCTTCGTGCGGACCGTCGTCGCGCCGCGCGTCGGCGAGCCGTTCTACTACCAGGCCACGCCGTCGTTTCGCGTTCACCTGCCGGGCAACGTCGCGGTCGGCGAGTTTCACACCGACGAGCGGTATCATCATCCGCTAGGCGAGGACAACTTCTGGGTTCCGCTCACGGACGCGGTCGGTACCAGCAGCGTGTGGATCGCGGGCGACGACGGCGTACCTCGCGCGGTCGACGCGCACCCGGGACAGGTGGTGCAGTTCTCGGCTGTGACGCGTCGACACGGTAACGTGCTGAACGTTACGGGGCACAGTCGCGTGAGCTTTGACTTTCGGTGCCTGCCCGTGCGCTGCCTGCCTGAGGTGGACGGTCCGCCGAGCAGGCACGCCCGCCTGCGGTTTATTCCTGGCGAGTACTACGCGGCCCAGGCGGTAGTGCCGTGACTTCAACTCCGGACCTATCACGGTGGCTCGACGGGCTTCACTTAGCGGGGTGTACGTGTCCGTATGAGTACAAGTCGCTGGGCTACCTGTACCGCGTATCACTCGGCAAGGGTTGGGTGCGGATGAAGGACGCACCGGACTGTCTCCATCACGCGCGTGATCGCCGTCGCCGTGAAGAGTGACGTCACCGTCTGCATCCCGACGATTCCACCGCGACGCAACATGCTCATGGAGGCGGTGGCGTCGGTGCTCCTGCAGACGGTGCCCGCGGCGGCCATCTCGATCGCGGTCGACGTCGAGCATGCGGGTGCGTGGCACACGCGCCAGCGCACGGTTGACGCGGCGCGAACCGACTGGCTGGCGTTTCTCGACGACGATGATCTCTTCAAGAAGGTACACCTACAGCGACTGCGCGAGTGCGCCGACGAGACCGGTGCAGACTTCACATACAGCTACTGGGACACGACGATCACACCGGACATCCTCGGGCACTTCGGCAAGTCGTTCGACGCGGCGCACCCGCACCACACGACGATGACGGTCATGGTGCGGACCGAGCTCGCGCGGTCGGTGCGCTTTACGCCGCGCGAGCCCGAGCACGAGGCGGGCGGCGAGGACTGGCGCTTCATCCTCGGATGCGTCGCGGCGGGCGCGAAGATAGTACACCTGCCGGAACAGACGTGGATCTGGAGACACTGGGGCGGGAACACGAGCGGACGGGAGGATCGCTGGTAGGCGCGCGTCGACTACGCTACCGTCATGGCGGCGATGTGCTCGTGATTCTCTGGCAGACGGTTATCGACAAGGGGCCGGTGGCGCTCAACGGCATCTTTCTGTTGCTGGTCTTCGTCGGTCTGCTCGTTCCGCGGCGCACGGTACGTGACCGGGACGTGGCGCTGGCTAAGGAGCGCGAGCGCAACGACAACCTTACCGAGAGCTTAAAGAGTCTGCTGGTGTACGCCGAGGCCGCAGATAAGATCTTACAGGAACTTAGCCGACGCATAGACGGGCACGACGATCGGACGAAGCGAGGTGCGCCGTGAGCTGGTGGATGCCGTGGCGGCGACGGGCGGACGACGAGGTCAAGTCCGTACTCGAGGATACTAACCAGCGTCTTTACGAGTCCGAGGAGCTGCGTCGACGTGCTGACGACACGGGCGAGCGACTGCGGCGTCACCTGCAGCGGAATCGGTTCGGCGCGCTGATCGAACGTGAGATGCTCGGGGGAAGGTGACGTGGATCGGCTTCCCATCTACATCGGCAACGTCGAGCTGGTAGTGACGTTCGTGCTTGCCCTCGCCTTCGTGGTGACGTACGCGGCTACGGTTCGCTGGTGGGCGGGACGCGCCGGACGCAACGTGATGGCGTTGATGGCCGTGATCGTCGCCGTGGTGGGCCTCTCGATCGTGCGGATCTTCTGGACGAACTCCGCGTCGTGCACGTGCACGAGCGCGCCCGCGTGGTTCGTCTGGCTTCGCGTGTCCGTGTTCGCACTGGTACCAATCGTCATAGGCTGGCGACTGTACCTGCTGGTCCACGTTCAGTTCATCGAGCCGCGCAGGACGCGCGTTGTTGATGATGAGTCGCGGCGTCTCGGCGGAGATGCGTTACGATGACGTTCATGTGGACGTGGGTTAAGAAGAATCCAGTCGCGGCGCTGACGGCGCTCTACACGATCCTAGTCGGAGTAGACGGCGTTCTCGCGGGTGCACACCTCGTGTCGAATCCAGTGCTGGGCTATCTCGCCGCCGCCGAGGCGGTGCTCGCCGTCGTGCTCGGTACGATCACGCATACGAAGGTGACGCCGGTCGCCGATCCTAAGGCAGCGGATGGCACGCCACTGGTGAAGTCACTGTGAGCTTGACGCTCGAGCTCGTTGTACTTGCGCTAGCCACCTTTCGCGTCACCCGACTTGTTACGCGCGACGACTTTCCGCCGATCTACTGGACGCGTACCTGGATCCAGCGCGCACGTCCGGGAGTCACCGTAAGACGCGGCGAGAGTAGTGGACACTTGCGCTACTGGTGGTTGGGCGAGCTCGTGACCTGTCCGTGGTGCGCGTCGGCATACGTCTCCGGTGTGCTCGTTGCGCTCGTGTGGTTTACACGCGGCATGCCACTGCCTGTTTTGTGCTGGCTCGCTGTGTGGGGCGCGGGCGCGGCGCTCGCGCACTGGACGGACGACTAACGTAGGCTACGCTACGACCAGGACACCTCGGTGCGGTAAGGTGGATCCGCGTAATGTCACTCTGGTCTCGGTTGTTTCCCACGCCGCCGGTTCCGGTGAGTAACGCGCTCGTATCGAGCGTGACCGTTCTTACCGATCCGCAGCCGACCGATGACGGACGTCGACGCTCGTTACAGCGCGTACCCGCCGAGTGGCAGCGTGAGGTGTGGGACTTCTACGACTCGCTTGGCGAGTTTCGGCAGGGTGTGCAGTGGAAGGCGAACATGATGTCGCGCGTTCGCCTAGTCGCCGCGCGACGTAAGCCTGGCAGCGAGGATCCTGACGTCGTGACGAGTGGTCCCGCCGCCGAGCTTATCGCCGAGCTGGCGGGCGGCGTGGGCGGTCAGGCGTCACTGATGTCGAGCTTCTCGACGTACTTTGACGTACCGGGCGAGTGCTATCTCGTCGGCGAGACGCTGCCCGACGGCAGTAACAGGTGGTACGTACGCTCCATCGACGAGGTGAGACGATCGATCACCGGCACCGACGGCTACGTGGTGTCGGAGGGCGACGGGCACTGGCGCGACCTGCCTAACGACTCGATGGTGGTGCGTGCGTGGCGACCACACCGTCGGTATCACAACGTCGCCGACTCGCCGGCGCGCGCCGCGCGTCCGCTGATGCGCGAGCTTGAGCTGCTCAATCGGCACATCCAGTCACAGTACATGTCGCGACTTGCGTCGGCGGGAGTCATTCTTCTTCCGGACGAGGTCACCTTCCCGGTGCGGCCTGAGTTCGCCGACGAGCCCGATCCGTTTGTCGCCGAGTGGATTGAGATCGCCGCCGAGGCGATCCGCACGCCGGGTACGGCGGCGGCGGTCGTGCCCATTCCCATCAAGGTGCCCGGCGAGTATCTCGACAAGATTAAGCTTATCGACTTCACGCTGAAGATCGACGATACCATCGTGCAGAAGCGTGACTCTGGTCTCACGCGTCTGGCCATCTCGCTGGACATGCCGCCTGAGGCGCTGCTCGGGACCCGGAACGTGAATCACTGGAACGCCTGGCTCATCGACGAGCAGGGCGTGAAGATCCACGTGGCACCCACCGTCGAGCTGGTCTGCGACGCGCTGACCACCGGCTACCTGACGCCGCGCATGCTCGCGCAGGGCGACGATCCCGCCGACTGGGTGGTGTGGTACGACGCGTCCGAGCTCGTCTTGCGTCCTGACCGGTCGCAGGACGCCACCGACACGTACGATCGACTCGAGCTGAGCGGCGAGGCGCTGCGGCGCGAGCACGGCTTCGACGACAGCGACAAGCCAACCGAGGACGAGCTGCGCGAGATCATCCTGAAGAAGGCGTCGCTGCAGCCGGTGAACACCTTCCAGGCGATGGACGAGCTCGGGTTCGACACGACGCACGACACGCCGCCGCGCGCGCCGCGTCCCGAGCCACAGGTTCCGCCCGACCAGCAGAAGCCCGTCGAGCCAGGTCCGCCGGAGGCACCGCCGCTGCAGCCTGAGAAGGCAGGCATATCTGCGGTGCAGCTTAACGAGATACTGACGCACCAGGCCGGACTCATGCACGTGCTGCGCATCACCACGCGCGGTGACCGGGTACGCACCGAGGTTCTGCATCCGAAGGACTGCGCGGATCACCTCTTCTCGTGTCCCGTGACGCACGCGCTGTGGAAGCCACGCATCGGCGCGCTGCCGGCTACCGCGGGGCTCTACAGGTGCTGGCTTAATGCGCACGGACAGCCCATCATCGGCGAGCGCATCTTCACCGTTGCCGCACAGGACATGATCGAGTCGTCGATGGTGCGGAGCAACGGTGTCGCGCATTGAGGGCCCGAGTCGGCGCGTCATCGCGCGACGCGCCGACGAGTATGGCGCCCGGTTCGTCGCGGCGATTCGCGACACGCTGCGAACGGTGACGGCGAAGTTTCACGGCGTGGTGACGCTCGACGACCTCGGACCGATCATGTACGAGTGGACGCGCCGCGTCGACGGCGCGGGACTTCTTACCGACGTTGGTCAGGCATACGCCGACGCCGCGCACATGACGCGCGTCGCGCAGCGTGACGCGCTCGTGAAGATACTCTCGGCGAACGGAACGCTCGTCGCGTCTGCCGACGACTCGTTCGAGATTCCCATGGTGAGTAACCAGCAGGCCGAGGACCTGATGGCCGACGCGCGCAACCGACTCGTGAACGTTGGTAACGAGGTGTGGGAGCAGACGCGCGGCGAGCTGCTTGCGGGACTTCAGAGCGGGGAGGGTATTCCGCAGCTGCGCGATCGTGTAGTGGGTGCTACCGACCTAGCGGCGAGTCGCGCGCAGACGATCGCGCGTACCGAGATCGCAGGCGCGATGAACGGCGGCGCGCTGGCCCAGATGCGGCAGATCGACGCGCCGGGGATGACGAAAGAGTGGATCGCGGTCGACGACGGACGCGTGCGGCCTGAGCACATCGCGGCGAATGGCGAGAAGATACCGCTTGACGGCGTGTTCAGCAACGGACTTGAGCCTGGGGAGGACTTCAACTGTCGCTGTGTATACGGATTCGACCTGCCGGACGATGCGCTTGCGTCGAGCGCGTGCGGCTGCAACGAAGACGAGATTCCGCTGCTCGCGTCGGCGGCGCTCGTCGCGGCGATCGACCTGGGTGGAGATCTGGGATCCGTCTGCGCGTGTGAGACGTCCGTGGGCGAGGCGTTTGCGTCGAGCGACACGTATCAGGCGACGCTCGACCAGGCGCTCGCGAAGATCGCAGACGCGCCGGTACCGTCGGACGAGGCGATACGCAAGGCGCAGGATGAACTTGCGAAGGCGCGCGCTGGCGTGGGACGCGCGGGCGGCGAGTCACGCGGCGGCTCGGCGGCGGGTCGGCGTAAGCAGCGGCAGAATCTCTACAGGGAGTTTGGCGGTGAGGATCGCGGCTACGTCGTGTGTCACGGCTGCGGCATTAAGATACACTGGGCGGATCCTGGGTCACTCGAGAACCCACACGGGTACGCGCGGTTCGAGCGCGGTAAGATCTTCGTAAAGTGCCAGGGCGGCGGGTACCAGCTGCCTAATCTGCTGCCGGAGTGCTTCGCGTGTAATCGATCAAGAAACGACAAGATGGTTCGTAACGAGAACAGGTGCTGATGATGATGGCTGACATCGTTCGTGCGAAGCGTCTCGGCTGGAATGAGGGCCCCACTGGCAACGTTACGCGCATCGATATTCTCGATCCGTATGACTACGCGGACGACGATCTCGAGGGTGAGCACGTCATACGGTACGTGGCGAACGAGCGCGTCGGACCGTACACGCTGCATCTCGTCGGTGGGCAGGTTGCCGATCCTAGTACGATCGTTGTGATTGATCGTAGTGAATGAACTACCACTATGATGACGCCTGGTACGCTACGTGCCAACGGAGGTGACTGTGACTACAGCACTCGGGTCGACGGACAGCTCGATCACCGACGCACCGTGGGACGGTTCCGCGTCGCGATTCTCGGATGATCAGTACAAGAACGCCGCGGCGGCGTGCGATCCTGACGCGGGTGATACCGTCAAGCAGCAGTGCTTTCTGCCACACCACGAGCCTGGTGGGGCGACGAACCGCAACGGCGTTCACGCCGCCGCCCAGCGCGCAAGTCAGCTCACGAAGTACAGCGCGGCAGCGACCGGACGCGCGAAGTCGCACCTGCGGTCGCACTACTCGCAGATGAACGAGGATCCGCCGGACTCCATCAAGGCAACGCTCGAGCTTACCGCCGCCGAGCGCGAGGCGCTCGAGCGCGAGGGCGAGTGCGGCGACTGCCTGGCGGGCGAGCACCACGTGCATAGTGAGGACGCGGGCGGCAAGCCGAACAAGGGCACGCCTAAGGACAAGCGCCTGCGACAGAACAAGTCAGGTCCCACGCCGAACTCAGCCGACGACACGATTGCGCTGCAGTCCGATGACGTGAACGCGCAGCCGCAGTGGCGTGGCGTTCTTATAGTCGAGGGGACACCCACCGGCGACGGGCGCGAGTTCGCGTCCGACTCGATCGAGTGGGCGGACGTGCCGCTGCCGCTGCGCTGGCAGAAGACGGATAGCCACGGCGGCATGCCGACGAACGAGACCGTACGCGTCGGCAACATCACGCGCGTCTGGCGCGACGGCTCGAACATCATGGGTGAGGGCTTCTTCGACCTGGGCGGTCCTGACGACGACGATCCGCACGAGGCGTTTCGGCGCATGGGCGCGGACACGCTCTCGGGCATCAGTATCGATGCCGACGACATCACCGACGCCGACATCGAGTACGTGTTCCCCGAGGCCGAGGACGAGGACGAGGAGGACGACCTCTTCTTCCTGCTGTTCGCGATGCCGGAGAAAATCATCTTCCACTCGGCGCGCATTCGTGCGGCGACGCTGTGTGATATTCCGGCGTTCGTCGAGGCGCAGATTCACCTCATCGGCGACGAGGAGTCGGCGGCGCTGCTGGCCGGCGCGGGCGGAACTCTCTACGACTCGGTGGCGACGCACGAGACCGCGACGTCCGACCGCACGTGGGACGCCGCGGCGAACGACCAACGACTTCCTAAGTCAATGCCGCTATCCGTCGCGCACGGCGCGTACGCGTGGGTAGACCGCGAGCTGGCGA
>WNGL01001166.1_pt1 | contig 38246 bp, 38 predicted proteins | sample 5400591 | NCBI WGS metagenome assembly WNGL01 (sample SAMN13153377, study PRJNA577476) | soil metagenome | isolation source: 80 cm soil or saprolite under Garry oak tree replicate 1 | place: USA:California | collected 2016-06-15
AGAATAAGAGAATATGGCCGAATTATATGAATTAACGATTGCCGAAGCCGGAGAACTGTTGCGTTCGAAAAAAATCTCATCAGTTGAACTGACACGCGCCCATCTTGAGCGTATTCGGGCAGTAGAAGATAAAGTCAAAGCCTTTACGCTCATCACCGACGAACTGGCCCTGCAACAAGCCAGGGAATCCGACCGCCATATCGCTCGTGGCGAGGCTCTTTCGCCTTTGACAGGTATTCCTCTTGCTATCAAAGATGTCATCTGCACAAAGGGCATCACCACCACCTGTGGTTCGCGCATGCTGGAGAACTTCAAGCCGCCGTTCGATGCGACGGTCATGGAGCATCTGAACGCGACAGGTATGGTAATGGTCGGTAAGACCAACATGGACGAGTTTGCGATGGGCTCATCCACCGAGCATTCGGCGTTCTTCCCGACACATAATCCGTGGGACCTGCAACGTGCCCCCGGTGGCAGCAGTGGCGGTTCGGCGGCAGCAGTGGACGTGCCCCCGGTGGCAGCAGTGGCGGTTCGGCGGCAGCAGTGGCAGCGGGTATGGCTATGGGTGCCTATGGCAGCGACACAGGTGGCTCGATTCGCCAACCTGCCTCACTCTGTAATGTGGTTGGCCTCAAACCGACATATGGGCGCGTCTCGCGCTTTGGGCTGGTGGCCTTTGCCTCTTCGCTCGATCAAATTGGCCCCTTCGCCCGTAGCGCACGCGATGCCGCCTTGATGTTGCAGGCGGTGGCTGGACCCGATCCCCGCGATTCGACCTGCTCTCCCAAACCGGTACCAGACTATAACGCAGCCCTGGATGGCAATATCAAGGGGCTACGGATCGGGGTGCCGCAAGAGTACTGGGTAGAAGGCACACAACCCGGCGTGATCAAGGTGGTGCGCGAGGGTATCGAAAAGTTGCGCCAGATGGGAGCCGAGGTGAGTGAGGTTTCGCTGCCCCATACGAAGTACGGCGAGGAAGTGAAACGGCGCATCATGCTGGGAACCTATGCCCTCTCATCAGGCTACTACGATGCTTACTACAAGCAAGCCGAGAAGGTACGTTCGCTGATCACGCAAGATTTCGACCGCGCCTTTGGGCAATTCGATGTGCTCGTCAGTCCAGCCTCACCAACAGTCGCCTTCAAGATCGGCGAGATATCCGATCCCTATCAGATGTACCTGCAAGATGTCTTCACCATTCCGGCAAACTTGGCGGGCATCTGTGGCGTCTCCATCCCCGGCGGCTTCAGCGATGGCTTGCCAGTAGGCGTGCAACTTCTGGGCAATGCTTTTGCCGAAGATAAGATTTTGTGCGTGGCCGATGCCTTTGAGCGGGTAACGGACTATCATACTAGGTGGCCAAACCTCTAATGCAATAGGTGATGAGTGACGGTGTGGCGCAATGTACATTGCGCCACACCGTCACTCATCACCTATTGCATCACATTTAAGGAATACACTGATGGGACGTCGTACTCTTGCCATTATTCTCATAATCGCTATTGGTATCGGTCTGACGTCGGTGATTCTAGCCTTTACTCCTCTGCACACTACATTTTTTGCTCAGGCCATGCCCACGGCAACGCCCAAACCAACGCCTACACCGAAACCCACACCCATTCTCACCGTGGTGGGAGAGCCACCAACGCTCAACGTCAAAGCCGCTTACCTGCTTGATACCGATACAGGGCATACGCTGGATGACTTTCATGGCGAGGTTCCCCTGCCCATGGCAAGTACGACCAAGATTATGACGGCAGTCATCGCGCTACAGACAGGCAATCTGGATCAGGTGATCACGGTTCAGCAGGATGCCATTGATGAGGTGATTAATAATGATGGCAGTAGTGCGCAGTTGAAGGTGGGCGATAAGCTGACGTTGCGGGAATTGCTCTATGGACTGCTGTTGCCTTCAGGCGATGACGCGGCCATTGCCATTGCCGATGGGCTGAGCGGCTCGCAAGACAATTTTGTAAATGCGATGAACATTTTTGCCTATCGCCTGCACCTCTTCCAGACACACTATATTAATGCTGATGGCCTCACCTACTACAACGCATCTAACACACCTATCCCCGGACACTATACAACAGCCTATGACCTTGAGCGGCTGGCACAATATGCCATGAAGATCCCCCTGTTTGCTCAAATTGTGAAGACACCTCAATACTTGCTTCCCGCCAGCGGCGATCATCACGCCTATAGGTGGATTACTACCAATGCCCTCCTCTCCTCTACCAATCTTGGTGATGCCCCCACCGTCCAGCCCTATACGGGGACGACTGGTATCAAAACCGGCTATACACTTGAAGCTAGCGGCTGTTTAGTCTTCTCGGCCACCCGCAACAATCATCATCTCGTAGGCGTGGTGCTCGGTAGTCCCAGCTATACCCAACGCTTCCTCGATGCCACAACGCTGCTCAACTGGGGATTTGGGCTGCCTTTGAGGATACCGTCAAGCTGATACACAATTTCGGGAATATATGTTTTCGTACTCATTGCATTTTACTTTCCCTCAAGACGGTATATCAATTCTCTTTGTTTTCCAGGTCTTTCACCATTCCCATATCCTGTTTCCAATTGCGAAAGGTTTGGAGGAGTTCCTGTTTTGTGGCAGGAAAGACTGGCTCCGCTGCCAGTTGGTGCAACATGCCAATCGTGAACTGCATCTGTTCCAGATAGGTTTCACAGCTAGGGCACTCTGCAAGATGCTCATCAAACCGCTTACGCATCTCTGGAAGCAGAGCATGTTCTAGATAGGCAGTGACCAGTTTCACGACCTCTTTACAAGTGAGCTCATCGTTGCTCGTCATATCATCCTCCCTTATCAAGGCAATCCTAAGAGTACACTCATCTCTCCATTGCTGGTGCGACCTCTAGATAGACCTTGATAGCGTCCTTATCCTCACTTTATCGTCTTATCGCACGTCGATTTGTTACAGTAAGATGGAAAGTGAGCGAGAGAAATAAGCCAAGTGTAATGCCGCCTCATTGCCACTGCGCAGTTGCTCAATGAAAAGGAACTCATCAGCCGTAAGCCTAACATGAGAGCCAACGACTGGTTGTGAGATTTCAGTTCTGTCAATGAGGTGTTCGGAAGGAGAAATGGGTGTACGGAAAAAATGATCTAACAGGATTAAAGAAACGTACGGTATTATGACAACGCATTGGTGCGTGAGCAGGGGGGGTTCGTTCCAGTGACTGCATACCCATTAAAAACGAGACGGGGGTTCCTCCCGTACGACTAACAGCCGGTGTATACCCATTGTGTTTTTGATGAGCATCTGTATGATCTGTGCGAAGTTCCTGTTCTGTCGTTGAGAGCCTGTCTGCGACAAGCTACATGAGATTATGTAGCTGGAGGAGATCACAACAGGTTCCCCTCACTTAGAGCACGAGAAAGGAGTTGCTCATGGCAGACCATTTGGATGCCCCAGGTCTTATGTCTCCTAATGGGAATGCGAAGACCGATATCACCGATATCTACGCCTTCCAGAAGCCAGGAGACGATGACAAGTCAATACTGATTCTGAATGTGAATCCACTAGCTCCCACACTCGCGACCGAATTCGAGAGCAACGGTCTGTATCAACTGAAGATTGATACAGATGCAGATGCGCTCGCCGAAGTCGCGTTTCGTATTGAGTTCACGCCTGTCGTGAATGGGCAGCAGTGGGCAACGGTTCGCCGGGCCGTTGGGGGAGATGCGGATGATGATGAAAACAGTGGAGAGATTATTATTAAGCATGCCCTCGTGTCTTTCGGTAGCCAGGCTCATGTCACTGAGTCCGGTCCCTACAAGTTCTTTGCCGGAATCCGTAGTGACCCCTTCTTCTTTGACTTGATCGGGTTTCTGCATAACTTCCAATTTACGGGGAGCGATTTCTTCATTGACAAGAACGTGTTTGGCATTGTTCTGGAGGTTCCCAACCAAGCACTTGGCGAGAGCTCCAATATCGGCATTTGGGCGCGGACCCTCCTTTCCACCGCAGATGCTGATGGCGATGCGAACGACTATGTCGTTGACGACCGTATGGGTCGCCCGGCGATCAACACTGTGTTCAACCACGGAGATGCCAAGAACCTATTCAACTCAATTAATCCTCCTAAGGACCGGGAGCTCTTTGAGAGCAGTTTTATCGCAACGTTGGAGTCCTTTGGCTACAGCGCGGACCAGGCAGATGCTATTGCTGATATTCTGCTCCCGGATATTCTGACGTACAATTACAACAGCAGCGCTGGCTACCTCAACGGTCGCAAACTGACGGATGATGTCATCGACATCTCACTCAAACTTGTGACCAATGGAAAGGTAACCACTGATGGAGTGGGACCACACACCGATTACCTGGATCACTTCCCCTATCTGGGGCAAGCGCACTAAGGAGGTACTATTGATGAACAAGCTCAATCGCCGTAAATTTTTGGCACTGGCCGGTGTAAGTTCCGCCGCTGTCACAACGGGCGGCGCGATCTCCTTGGTTAAGTTGGGTCAGACACAAGGGGAAACGCTGGCATTCCGCGCAGTAGCAGGGCTGCCATCGCGGTTACTGCCAGCCTATGCTTCCTACGTCATTGAGGGGCATGTAAACCTCGCTTCCCGCTCAGGAGTGGTGACGCAGACACTCTATGCAGGTGCGCCTGAAGGGATGAGCAAAATTGCTTTTCCCGGACAGTCTCGTATTGTTCGCATCACCGATGCCCAGGATCTCGGTGGTACCTTCCGCATCTTAGGCACGATTGATGACCGCTCTCAACTGCAGCGCGGAGAAAGTTCGACCTTCGACATCTTGCTTAATCCCTCTCAGCGTATTGCCAAGACCAACTTCTTCGGTTCTGAGCTGGTGCTACAACTGGAAGGGTAAACGATTGAATCCTCGTCTTCTTACTGCAATCAGGTAGAGCAGGGTGTTTCCTTGCAGACTTGTAGATTAGCGCGTATCAAAGATGGAATGGGTATAGACCGGCAATAACAAGGGAGGAGACTTCCAGCCCATCTTTGATACCTCTTGCCAGGGAAGTCTAAGGCAATGAAAGATGTACCAACATGAAAGGTGGGACATACCCGTGTGTGATGAAGAACATCTCGCTTCTAAGCTAAAACGCAACAGCGGAGAAGAACTCACAGTGAACCTGAAACGTGATATAGAATCATTCTTCGCACAAAAGTATGGGACTTCATCCTGCCACTTTCAGCTTCTTTTCCCGCAGGGAGATGACATGGCAAAGGTTGATTTCACCGTAAGCCGTGACAGGGATTTTACCCGCCGCTATGTCGGAAGTGCAGGCTATGTTGACGGTCACTTATCCTTGGGAAGGGTTATCAGGCTCATGTAGTACATGAGTTCCTTTTCAGTTTACCCTCTAAAGGCAGTGTCTCTCGTAAGAGTAGCATAGGCGCTGCCTATTTTTTATGACAAATTTTATGTATTGGCGTTTAAATTCGGCTCAAGCGACCTGTAGATTGGGCTTAGACTACACGGGTGAGTGTCACATTTTTGCACATGGTAGAGGCGGCATTTATGACGCCAGTCAGCCTCTCGTGAACATGTTTGATGGCTGGCTGACTGGCGTCATAAATGCCGCCTCTACCATCTCTTTTCAATTCTCGCAAAAATATGACGCTCACCCAGACCACACCCTTGACTTTTCTTCCTCTTCACAGTATAGTTGTGATAAGCAGTTTTATGACTAAATCATCTTAAATGGTCATTTGTCTTATTACAAAGGAGAAAGACGTTTGGCACAGCAGAGTCAGGGAGTGAGTACACCAGCGCAGGAAGTTTCCAGGCGTGAAGCGCGGGCACAGCGTATTCTGGATGCGGCCTCCTCGTTGATCCTGCGCTGGGGTTTCCAGAAAACTACCCTCGATGATGTCTCCAGGCAGGCAGGAGTCGCGAAGGGCACTATGTATCTGCACTGGAAAACGCGAGAAGAGCTGTTCAGGGCGCTCATAAGACGTGAAAAGCTGGAGTTGGCAGAGGAGATCAAGCAGCGCATCCAGGACGATCCCGCGGGTTCAACGCTGCGGGGGATACTCAAACACTCAGCACTTGCGCTGATGAAACGCCCGTTGATGAAGGCGGTACTCCTGAGCGATATGGAGGTGCTTGGGAAGTTGGCGCACGGCGAGCAGAGCAGTGCTGCCCACGCGGAGAAGCTGATGGGCTTCAAAATCTACCTCGAATTTCTGCGCGAGTATGGTCTGGTGCGTACTGATCTCAGCCTGCGAGCGCAAGTGTACATGTTTAGTGCCATTTTTATGGGATTTTTCCTCGTTGCGCCGTTGATGCCGGACGAATTCACTCTTTCTGATGAGGAGCTTGCCCGAGACGGTGCATTGTACACTTGAGGCTGGCTGCTCTGTACAAGATGATGCATTACAAGCGGCTTCTCACACTTTTATGCAGTACCTCAATCGTGCTATAGCAGTTGCGCACGAGCAGTTTCAGCAAGAATTAGAATAAATGTGATCCTTCAGGAGAGGAGAATTTGAAATGAGGGTTGAACAAGATATCCCTCTCGTATTGGCTCTGGATGATGCCTCCACGACATTGGAGCAGGTGGGAGGAAAAGGGGCTTCGTTGGCACGCTTGGCAGCGGCTGGCCTGCCTGTGCCCCCTGGTTTTCACATCACCACGACAGCCTATCGCCGTTTTGTAGAGGAGAATGGGCTGCAAGAGCAGATTCTGGCGGCTGTCAGTGCTGATGATCCGGCTCAGCTCGAAGAGGCATCCAGGCGGATTGGACAGCTCTTCGCGAATGGCGTGGTGCCGGATGATATTGCTGGGGCGATTCGACGGACGTATGCTGAACTTGGCGGGGGTGACTTGTCCGTCGCGGTGCGTTCCTCTGCTACTGCTGAAGACCTGCCGGAGATGTCGTTTGCCGGTCAGCAGGAGACGTATCTGAACATACGCGGCGAAGCCGGGGTGCTGGATTCCGTCAAGAGCTGCTGGGCTTCGCTGTGGACGGCGCGGGCGATTGGCTACCGGGCACGGCATGGTATCGCACAAGAGGGTGTGAGTCTGGCGGTGGTGGTGCAGGAACTGGTACCTGCCGATGCCGCAGGTATTCTCTTCACCGCGAATCCGTTGACAGGTGTACGCGATCAGGTGATGATCAATGCAGCGTGGGGCCTGGGTGAGGCGATTGTGGGAGGGTTAGTCACGCCCGATACGATGGTGGTTGATAAGGGGAGCGGGACCATTGCCAAAGAGGAGATCACTGAGAAGAAGAACATGACGGTGCGCACCCCCGAAGGAACACACGAGGAGCCGGTCCCTGTCGACAAGCGCACGGCAGCTGTACTCACGGCTGAGCAAGCGGCTGAACTGGCACGCATCGGTACACGCATCGAGCAACTGTATGGTCAGCCGATGGATATTGAGTGGGCGATGAAGGATGGCCGCTTCTTCATCGTACAGGCCCGCCCGATTACCACCTTGCGCAGCAACAATGCGGCGACCGAGGAGTGGAACGACAGTCTGACCGGCGACTATCTGTGGACGAACGGGAACCTGGGCGAAGCTGTGCCCGACGTGATGACGCCCTGTACCTGGTCGCTCGTCCAGATGTTCATGTCCGAGGCTATGGCGCCGAGCTTCATGCTTGGCTATCAGCCGATGGGCAACATCGGCGGGCGGTTTTACATGAACCTGAGCCTGTCTGCGAGCCAAGGTGCCGCGATCGGCATGGGCCGAAAATGGTTCACCGAGCTCATTGAGCAGGTCTTCGGGCGGATCCCCGACGACTTGGAGATTCCACCGATCCCGCTCTCACGTTGGAGCTTGCTGCGAGCGTTGGTGCCCATCGCGGTGCGCCTCCAACTGCGTGTGCGTGCCAATGTGAAGCGGTTGCCCGCATTCCTCGCAGCGGCACCAGCTCGCTGCGAGGGGCTACGCGCCCAGATCCAGGCCACGTCTAGCCCTGGGGACTTGATCGAACTGTGGCACACCGACCTAGAGCCGTTCTTCCGCGACTGCTGCCGTATGCTGGAGGCCAGCACCCGACGGGAAGGAGGGGCACTACTCACGGTTCGGCACGCTCTGTGCAAGCTGGTGGGCGAGGCCGACGCCAACGAGCTGCTCTCGGGGCTGAGCACAGGCGCGAACCATCTGGCGAGCCTCGGGCCACTGCTGGGGCTCGCGCAGTTGGCTCGCGGAGAGATCGACCGCGCAACTTTTGCGCAGCAGTACGGCCATCGCAGCCCCCACGAGTTCGAGGTCTCTCTCCCGCGCCCGGCAGAGGACCCGGACTGGATCGACCGGGAGCAGGCTGGTCTGCACGAGGCCCCGGTGGACGTAAATACGCTGCTTGCTCGCCAGAAGGAGGCGCAGTCAGCCGCGTGGAAGCGGTTCCAGCAGCGTTACCCGCGCAAGGTAGAGGCGATGCGACGTCGGATCGACAAGGCGGCGGCGGTGTTCCGCGGTCGCGAGGAGGCACGTTCGGAGGTGATACGCGTCTTCTGGGTGCTGCGCACGTTTGTCCTGCGTGCAGGTGAGCTTACCAGACTGAATGATGCGCTGTTCTTTCTGTCGATCGATGAGATCCTGACCGTTCTTGGCGGCGATGAGACAGCCCTGGCGTGTATCCCGGCCCGACGTGTACTCTATGAGCGCTATCGTGCATTGCCGCCGTACCCGGTGCTGATTCGTGGGCACTTCGACCCATTCCAGTGGGCGGCGGACCCGCAGCGGCGCAGCGACGTGTTCGATGCGAGTGGTGATACCCGCGTGCCCCTAAGCTCCACAGTCACTGGCTTCCCGGGGGCGGAGGGCGTCGTCGAGGGTTGGGCGCGAGTGATCCCGACTTTTGACGAGGGCGACCAGCTGCAGGTCGGTGAGATTCTGGTAACGAGCGTGACCAACGTCGGTTGGACGCCACTGTTCCCGCGTGCGGCCGCGGTCGTGACCGATGTCGGTGCGCCGCTGTCGCATGCAGCAATCGTTGCACGAGAACTCGGCATCCCCGCCGTGGTGGGCTGTGGCAATGCGACAATGTGCCTACACACCGGCGATTGGGTGAGGGTCAACGGTAAGAAGGGCATAGTGGAGGTGCTGAGGTCGGTATCCAGTTAATGAGGGGAGCCTGAGATGGCTCTCAGGGGTAGGTTTTTGGGGAGTGGAGACGCCACCTCGCGTAGGGGCGGGTGTGGCGCGGATGTGGGGGGTGGGCCCTTGTGGCCGCCCGCGGGGGGAAGGGCCCACTCTCCACCAGGCACGGCGGGCAGCCACAAGGGCCCCAACCCCGCTCAGCCCCGCTCCTGCCCCTACGCGAGAGTGCATATTCGTTCCCAAAAAACCTCCCTGTGTAAGCCCAAATGGAGCTGACGAAGAAGATATGGGGCAACTGATCAACCGCCAGCGGCCAGTGATCGAATGCGCTCCACATTGACCTCTTCCAACGTCCTCACCATCAACTCCGCCTTGCGTAGGCCCGGCAGATCGCGATCTCCGGCCACGGCAATACAGCGCATCCCTGCTGCGTGAGCGGCCTCAACACCGGCTACCGCATCCTCAATAACCAGACTACGCTCAGGAGGCACGTTCAAGGCCCTGGCCGCTGCCAGGAAGGTATCGGGGGCAGGTTTGCCGCGTGGCACGGTTTCGCCTGATACCAGTACCGAGAGATAACGTTTTAAGCCGAGTACCTCGCTGATCAGCTCAATATTCTCAATCGGTGTGGAAGAGGCCAGGGCTTGAGCAAAACCTCCTGCATGCAGTCCGCTCATTAATTCCATCGCCCCTGGCAGAGGTGCCGCACTCTCGCGAACCAGTTCACGGAAATAGGCTTCTTTGCGGTCTGCCAGCGTCTTGGCCTGCTCGGCTGATAGTGATCCCCACAAAGTGGCAAAGATATCATCGTTGCGTTTGCCAAAGGTTGCCCAGAAATCTTCATCGGTCATTTTAACATCTTCCTCAAGGGCCAGACGCTTCCAGGCGAGACGGTGGTCATTGGCACTATCGATGATCACCCCATCTAAATCCCAGATGACTGCTTGTATGGTATTTGACATAAAGTAAGAAACTCCTCTGTGTTTTTTTCATCATATCATATGAGCTGGGTGGGCGTGGGATTTTGGCGAAGCATGATGACCGCAAGGGTCATCACTACTATAATACGCCTTTTGCTCGTACTTCGCGTATAGTAGTGATGACCCTTGCGGTCATCATGCTCATCACACTCTGAAAAATATGAACCTCACCCATATAAACTTTGAGAGTAGACGCCTTCTGTCACCCATGCTACAATGGGTGGCGGAAACGGAGGAATTTTATGAGTTCTCGTAGATATTTCAATGAAGAGCTAGAAACACTTTCCAAAGCTAAACTGCAAGCGTTGCAATTGCGGAGGCTCCAGGCTATCGTAGAACGTGCCTACACCCAGAACATATTCTATCGTAAGCTCTATGATGAAGCTGGCGTCAAGCCGAGCGATATTCGCACTCTTGAAGATATGCAAAAGCTGCCATTTCTGGAAAAGAAGACCGTGCGAGCAGCCTACCCTTATGGTATGGCACTGGTGCAACCAGGAGGCCAAGGTGGTGCCTTAGAGGTGCATGCCACCAGTGGAACCACGGGTAAGAGTGTGCCCGTTTTCGCTACGAAGAAAGATATTGAGTACTGGGCTGAGCTAAATGCGCGTGAACTGTGGATGACAGGGATGCGCCCCGGTGATATTTTGATGAACTGTTACGGCTTCGGTCTGGCAACGGGCGGCTTTGGTTTCCACTACGGTGCTATGCTCATGGATGTGATGGCCATTCCTATGGGATCGGATGCTCGCCAGTATGAGCGCATGCTTGATTTTATTGTTGACTTTGGTGTAACCGCTATCTGTATGACCCCCTCAGTTGGCCTCTATGTCGGCGGCAAAGCGCGTGAACGAGGCATCAATTTTGAGGATACCATGCTCAAAATAGGGCTGTTTGGCGCGGAACCCTGGCCGTGGGAGACGCGCCTGAAGCTGGAAGAACTATTCAATATCACAGCCTACGATGAGTTTGGCATGACCGAATTTCTCGGGCCGGGCATGACCTGTGAGTGTGAAGCCCGCAATGGTATGCACGCCTGGGCTGACGCCTTCTTCGTCGAGTGCATCGACCCTGAAACCGGCGCATGGGTCGAGGAAGGGAAAGATGGTGAACTGGTCTGGTCATGGCTAACCGCCGATGGTACTGCTATGCTGCGCTATCGTAGCCGCGACCTCTCGCGCCTATGGTGGGAAGAACGTTGTAGCTGTGGACGCACACACCCTAAAATCGCTGCCATTAAAGGCCGTAGCGACGATGCGGTCTCCATTCGTGGCCTGATCGTCTTCCCCAGCCAGATTGAAGCTGCCCTCGTCAAATTCTCCGAAACAGGCTCAAACTTCCGTATCATTGTAGACAAACGCGATGGCTTGGATACCTTTGATCTCAAAGTCGAAGTAAAGGATGTTACCCTCTTACAAAATGGAGAACGAGTACATATGCTGTGTCACAAAATGGCTGAGTCCGTCAAAGCTGTAACCGGTAATTATCCTCGAGTTGAGCTTGTACCTCCTGATAGCCTACCACGAGCTAGCGGCGGCGAGTCGAAGACGGCTAGTGCGCGTGTTGAAGATCGGAGGCAAAATAAAGCATAAAGCACACGAGAAGGCCCTTTGCGCCATGGTGCAAAGGGCCTTCTCGTGTGCTTTATGCTTTTATTATCCCATTCATCACCAGAACGATCACTAAGGCACCTAACCCATTATTAATAGTATGCAGGATAATACCAGGCCAGATAGAGCCACTGCGCCAGCGCAGGAAGGCGAGAGCTAACCCGATGATGAAGAGAACTGGAAATGAGCCAGGATCACCGTGCGCTATACCGAAAAGCAGGGCACTCAGCACTATTGCCACGGGAAGGGATATGCTGCGCAGTAGCCCCATAAAAACAAAGCTACGGAAGAAGAGTTCTTCACAAAAAGGAGCGACGAAGACGGCAGCAAGAAGCGTGGCATAGGTGCTGAGCGGAGCCTGTTTGCTATGGGCCAGGATAAACTGATCATTAGTCTGAATATTCAGATGCAGGACTGTAGTCACATATTGATAGAGATTATCAACTGCGATAATAGCGAAAACGAAAAAGAAGAGCCATGTTACTGCTCTCCCTGCGTTGAAGTTGCGAAAACCCAGAGTCTGCCAAGCACGTCGCCAGTGGGAAGTCACTGAGCGAAAGGCGTGGTTGGCAAAATAAAGCGGTGCGATCACGAAGGCACCTTCAATGACGATGGACAAGAGAAAGACAATAATAGCATTGGTCGCATCTGTTGATGGTGGAAGAGGGGTATTCGATAGCGTGGTGGAGCTGCTGATACTGTTGGTAGCGAGTATGAAAAGTATCCATGGGACAAGTGTGGCAACGAGACCCAGAGCAGTTTGTGAAGTTGTCCATGGCACTTCTTCTACGTTTTTTTCGATCAAGGCAGCCTCCGATATTTGCGTAATCATGAAAGTTAACAAAATACTTACGGTCGTGGTAGAGGCGGCATTCATGACGCCAGTCCGCCTGTGAAGGGGACTGGCGTCATGAATGCCGCCTCTACCACCATGGACCCATAGCCGGATTAATTTGTTAACTCTCATCATTATACCATAGAACGCTTTCGTTGTCTGTGATGTATTCACGCCTAGTTTTGGTGAGGTCTTGTGGTATACTACTGACAATAGTTTGTTCTCAGTAAAGTCAGATATATTAGGAAGGATGCTTGTTTGTCAAGCACAATAGAAACCAATCCAGCTGAAAATTCTAACTGGCGTAGACATAAAAATGCCTGCCCATTTTACCGTGAACGATGGTTCCCTGGTAATGATGTGCGGGCAGGTGAGCCGATGTATCAAGTCTTCTGTCTAAAGGGTACGCCCCCTGTAACGCTAGAAGAACAGGAAAAGTGTTTTCGTAGCAAGACATGTTGTTGGCGTCTGGCAGAAAAACAACAATCGACTAAGCAAGGTCCCTCTCACGCGGAAGCACCACTGCCTAGCTCCTAACTGAGCATTAAGAAGCTGGTAGTCACAACGCAACCACTGGCCTGTCTCTCTTCTCCGAAATTCCCTTCGCTACTACTCGTAGACCCACTGTTGTGTTGCCAGTGTGTATTCGACTAGCTCTTCTGACTTGAAGAAGAGGTTGATCTCCTGCACAGCCGTCTCCGGGCCATCAGAGCCGTGAATAATGTTGAAGCCGATTTCCAGGCCATAGTCACCACGGATGGTGCCTGGAACGGCTTCAGCCGCATTGGTGGCACCCATAGTGGTACGCACCACACTAATAGCTTTGGGGCCTTCCACAACACCGACAACGACCGGGCCGGAGGTAATGTGTTTAACCAGCCCAGCATAGAAGGGTTTGCCCTTGTGAACGCCATAGTGCTGTTCGGCCAGTTCAGGGGTAATCTGTATCAATTTGAGGCCCACGAGCTTGAAACCACGCTGCTCAAAGCGACTTACAACGTTGCCAATCAGTCCGCGCTGTACGCCTTCGGGTTTCACGATGATGAGTGTACGTTCCATAGAGTTGTTTTCAGCTCCTTACATGTTAGTAACTTGCTACCAGTTGTAGAATTTGTTGACAAGCTTTTTTCATTTCGAGGCGAACGCGACCGAGATTGCTGGCCGCTTGAGTTGTGACAACCAAAATAAGGTCGCCTACCTCTTCGAGTTGTATGATATTGTTGTGGGTTTCAATGATGAGATGGCGCATGCTACCACTTTTCATCTGGCTGATGAAACTACTCATAGAGCCAAAAGCTGCTGCCGCCATAGCTCCAATGACCTCCTCATCCTCGCTATGCAAGGTGCCGGTCACAATCAAGCCATCTTTGCCCACAAGAACCGCGCCCACTACATTATTCAGATCGGTTAGTCGTTGTAGAATAGTTTCCACAAGTGTTTACTCCTTTAACTGCTTAACCTTTGGCTTTTTTTGCCATTGTCAGTGCCTTATTATAGGCTTCCATCGCCTGGAGATACTCACCTTGACGCATATAAGCATCTCCCAAGACGCGATATCCTGGCGAATACTTGGGAGCTAACTTGAGTAAGGCACGCATATTACTGATCACTTCACTTAGCAGTTCAGGAGCATGGCGGATGATCATGCGATACTCTTGCATGGCGTCGTCATAGGCACCGGCCAGTTGATACTGGTAGCCCTTCAGTAAACGATCCTTGTAGCTCAACTGCCCTTCAGAGGCTTTGCTGCCGCTTGAACGATTCCCATTGCCTGCCTGCGCTTTTGCAGGAGCTTGACCTTGAGAGGTTGTTGGACGCTGTTGTATGGTTTGCAAGCGCACAGCGGGGCGTTTCATGGTTGTCTCTAGTTCAGTATCCATGGCTGTCGTAGATTGTGCTGTTGGCTGAGCGGGCACAGCAGGTGGAGGGGCCGGAGCATGAAAGGCCGGGCTTGGTGCAGTGCTGGAAACGAGGCTGGAGAATGCCTCTGTGCCGACCGGCTCAGGTTTGGCTTTCGGCTGAGGAGAGGGTGCAGGGCGGGAAACATAATTCGATAGGGCCTCCAGGTGAGAAACTGGTACAGGTGGAGCGTTCTGCGGCTTGCTTGTTACCTGTGAGGGAGCTGTTGACGGTTGTGAAATAGAGGGAGAAGTAGCAGGCCACAATGGCTCTGCCACAGACTCATGCTGCGTAATTTCTGGGGCAGTTCCCTGGACAGAGTGTGGCTGGCTCGTTGGTTGCTCCTGCCGCACGGGTTGGGCTGCATAGTTGCCAAATTGGGCCACGGCAGACGAGGTGTCTGGCTCTGACCTATTATTTTGTGTAATGGAAGAAAGTGCGCCTCGTTCGAGTGGCATGAAACCTTGTGATTGCAAATCTTGTTCGAGTTCTTCCAGTGTTGTCAGCATATTCTGGTCTGACTGAGTAAGTCTGTGAACAGCGTGATCAAGCCAATGGTTAAACGATGCTGGTCGTGCTGGCTGTTCAGGTGGCTCAGGTGCTACTTGTGGTGTGGTGGAGACTGATGTTGATGCAAGTTCATCAACTGCTGCCGCATCTATGCGGGTTGTAGCTACTTCAAGCTCAAGGGGTGTCGACGCGGCTGTTATTTCAGGCAATGACGGCTCATCTGAGGAGGCTTCGGAGGTGGGTGGCTCAGATGTAAGAGATAAGGTCCAGTCAAGCATAGCTTCTTCGTCAGTAAAAGATGCTGTGGGTGCATCCACATCCGCTTCATATGCTGATAGCGTCTGTGCTTCGTCAGTAGTGGTCGGTTGTGCTGATGGCAATGCTTGTGGTGGCGTTTCCACATCCTCTTCCTCGGATGAGAAGGGGCTATCCATGGCTGTTGCTCCCAGCGATTTAAGCCATTCCGGCCCAAAGAAAAAAGGTTCATCTTCGCCTGATGAAGGCTGAGGAGACGTCTGTGCGGCTGACTCTATTTCGGGCTCTACTAGTTCACGTGTAATGCGTGTGGTTGATGGAACGGCTGGTGTAGAGCCTTGTTGAGGCAAGCTACCACTTGGTTGACGGCGCTCACTGTTGGTAAGCATATCGAGCCATGTAGGCAGAACTGGCTGGTTTCCTGCTTTTTCCCCAGTTTGCCAGGGAGTGTCCGCAGTTTCCTGCTTTGAAGCAGGCATGGCAGGCCAGCCATCGACATATGGTTCAGTAAACGTATCCAGAGAGTGCGATGGCTGCTCTTGCTCATTGTCCTCCTGATCTTGTGGATGCGCTGCTGTACTATCCTGATGAGTATCTTGGGGCATGTGCCAGACTTCTTGTGGTGGTGGTGCCTCTTCTACTTCCCTATCTAGCGTGTTCCATAAGCCGAGATCTGAGGGAGCTTGGCTGGAAGATGCCTCCTCATCCTGACCAAAGATACCCCATGAGCTAAAATCTGTTTGAGAGTGTAGCGACTGATCTCTATGGGTTGCCTCTACGTGGGCTGGTGGTTGCCCCTGATCAAAGGTACTCCAGATGTCATGTTCTGCTCTCCCATTGGATGGGGGTGTTGGCTGAACAGGGGCTTCTGGCTCAGGTAATTGTTCTGGTGGGTTGAGGGTATTCCATGTATCAAAAGCTGAAGATAAGTGCAAATCGCTGGCTGGAGCCTGTTCTGCACGAAGTTCCTCTCTTGGCGGCGTGGAACGATCTTGTTGAGCAACTTCGTTCCATCGTTCAGGTGCGGCAGAACTATTATTGCCCCAAGCCGCAAAGGGCGAGGCGTCGTGCATCGTTTGATAGTCTTGTTGAGGCTCGATAATGTTGTCGAGACTGCTCCAGCGTGAAAGCGGATCTGAGAGTGTGGAAGCAAGAGAGGTACTATTGGTGCCTGTAGTTGTACTTGGTTGTGACGCTGCTGTCCCGTGATCGGTAGAGTGCCCACCAGTTGTTGCGGGCAGCACAGCGGGGGCTTTTTTCAGCAAGGCAAGGAAAGGGTCTTTAGGATGGTTGACTATAAAGTCGCTGAACAGTTCTTGGGCCATAATTAAGTCGGGATCTAAGTCAGCTGCTCGTTGTATAAGCTCTTGTGATTGCAGGGCATTTTGGGTGAAGGTCACATGGGCTAATAGCAGTAGAGCCTTTAAGCAACCAGGAACATCTTTGAGGATTTCGGTGGCTAGTTGTTCGACACGATCGTAACTGCCCTCACGCCAATATGCCTCAAGCAGTCCTGTACGGGCATCGAGGCGATCAGGTGTCATAGTAAGCACAGTTTCCCACTCTTGAATAGCCTGTGAAAGGAGATCGCCACGCATGTAGAGGCGTGCCAATCCGGCACGTGAGAAGATGAAACCTTGTTGCCCAACTTTGGCACTCAACTGGTTAAATTCCTGGCGGATCTGGCTATTACCACGACTCAGTTCATATGCCTGCTGATAGCAGTCCAAGGCTGTATCGTATTCTGCCTTGCGCTCACTGACTAAGGCACGAGAACAGTAGACGATCACATTTTCTGGATCATTAGTGAGAACCCAATCAAATGTATGTTGTGCCTCATCCAAATAACCTTGCGCCAGATAGACCTCGCCTAAGAGGCGTTGGGCCTCGACCAATTCGGGAAAGTGAGTGAGGATGTGCTGGCAGTTGGTAAGCGCATTCCCGATCTCACCTGTGTTGATCGCATCCTCGGTTGTTTGCAAATAGTCGCGAAGGGTTGTTTGTGCCATAGTCTGGTCTCCTTCTTCTACTTTACGCACCTTTCAACAGCGAAGCAAAACGCTTCGCCTGATCAGCGTTATCTGGACCAATGATAGCCAGACGACGCCATTGGGGGGCAAAGCAGAACTGTGCCACTCGTTGAATATCCTGTGAGGTAACTGCATCAATATGTGCAAGTATCTCATCAACGTCCATAATTTGATTGCGCAAGCTTTCCTGACCTGCCAGCCAGGAGGCGACCTGATGTGTTCCCTCTAACCCCAGGAGAACACCGCCGCGTACATACGCCTTGATACGCTGTAATTCGTCTGCTGGTACTCCTGTCTCGCACAATCTATTAAGTTCATGAACGATTGCCTGGATAGCTGGTTCAGCTTGTGCAGGGTCTACGCCTGCACTAATGACCAGACTGCCAGTCTCGTGGTAGCTATTAAAGTAGCTACCAATATCATAGGCTAATCCCTGCTCTTCGCGAATACTCTGGAAGAGACGAGAACTCATGCCATCGCCTAAAAGAGCATTGATCAAAAGAATTGTATAATAGTCAGGAGAGGTATAAGCTGTACCGAGGGTTGCCAAGCAGATATTTGTTTGTTCGGTTTCTTTCCTAATCATGGCGATCGGCAGGGTATCGCGGGGTGGTAGGCTCTCCTGCCAGTGGGGCTGTTCCCGTGCTATCCAATCGCCAAAGAGATGTTCTGTTTGTTCAATCACCTGAGCATGCTCGATATTGCCAGCTACACTGATAATCAATGAGCCGGGGTGGTAGTGTGTTTCCAGATAGTCAAGCATGTGCTCGCGTTGTATCTGAGCAACAGTCTCCTCGAAACCTGCATCGTCACGACCTAGCGGCAGGTTGGGCCACATAACTTCATCAATGAGTAAATTGGCCCATTCTTGCGGATCATCACGGGTCGCGCTTAGCTCCTCAAGAATGACGCTGCGTTCCTTTTCGATCTCCGTCCCGTCAAAAAGGGGGCGTCGTATCATATCGGCCAGCACATCCATAACTACGGATAATTGGTCGGCGGGAACACGAGCGGTGTAGCTGGTGATTTCTTTGCTGGTACTGCCATTAAAAACGCCTCCCACGCCTTCGATAGTCTCAGAGATCAAGCGAGCCGTCGGATAGTGCTGCGAGCCTTTGAAGAGCATATGTTCAATAAAATGGGAGATGCCTGCGAGATTACGTGGCTCGTAACGAGAACCAACGGTGAAAAAAATGGCCATACTCGCGGAACGCATACTAGGCATGGAAGCAGTGAGTAAGCGTAGACCGTTATGTAGCGTTGTGCGCTTGTAATTCATCCAACTACTTTTATGGAGCTTCCTCTCTCACGAGAAGAGCCCCACTTCTCCTTGTTTTCAGGTCAAGACTAGAGCATGTGTAGGTTTCGCTTCCTGACAGCAAGGTCAGGCTTTTTAGGCCGTAAAAATAACAACAATATAGACTATTCCAACGTATATCGGCACTATTATAGACGGTTTTGTGAAGCATCGCAACAAAATGAAAAAAGCATAGGGGAAACAATAGCCAATTTGGGTACTGTTGCGCTTAGCAAGAGAACCACGAGGGGTCGCTCCTCCATTTATCGTCTGCCATCATAGTGCTGAAATGTGAGTACGACCCTTGTGGTCATCGACTGGTGATAGTTATGGAGGGGTGGAGACTTCTCTAAAAGAGGCCAATGTCTTTACCGAGTTCCCCTAACTCACCGAGCATACCTTCATCGCGCTGGTGGTGATGTCTTTCGCGACCGTAGCCCATATCCCCTTCGACACGCTCCTCAACGTTGCCTTCGACACCATGAAGGAGCATTTCACCGCCGAGAACCGCAGCAGCACCACCGAGTGCGCCCATAGCATACTTCCCGCCGCTTCCCTGCATAAAGCCACCGAGACCTCCCTGTTGTTGGCCCTGTGGAGGCATATTGGCTGGCGTGGGAACGACTCCAGCAAGGCTGGTATGACAGCTGGGGCAGTTGGGCGTTCCCATTGGGGACATCGCCATACATACGGGACAGCGCAAGACCATCGGTTGTTGCCCCATCATCTGTCCTTGCTGCGGATATTGGGGTTGTCCATATGGTTGCGGATATTGCTGCTGTGGGTACTGTGGTTGACCATATTGCTGTTGCGGATACTGTGGTTGTGGCTGGCTATAAGGTTGTTGGCTATACTGTGATGGCGGAGCAGTATAGTTTGGTTGCTCATACTGAGATTGTGTTTGATACGGTTGCTGCGGTTGTGGTACTTGTGGATGTTGTCCCGACTGGATGAAACTGGCCGGCGTCATCGATGCTGCGGAGGGTGCATGTAGAGAGGTACCACAATTGGAACAGAAGTGTTCGCCGGGTGTGCTCTGTTTTCCACAGTTAGAGCAGAAGGTAGTTGCTGGAGCGGCTGATCCGCTCGCCGTAGGAACAGCAGTAAGCTGTACGGGTGTCCCACATTCTGGACAAAACTTTTTGCCGGTAACATCGCTACCGCAAGATGTACATGTTGCCATGATTCTCGACTCCTGTATATGTATGATCAGAACTAAGTCGCTCTCAAGCTCCTGAAAGCAGTGTAGCATAGATTACCAAATTAGTCGAGATACCTGAAGTGGTGGGAGTGGGCATCATTTTTTTGCAGAGGACATGACGTGGTGAGCATGATGACCGCTCCTGGGCCGCATGATGACCGCTCCTGGGCCGCATGATGACCGCCAGGGTCATCACTACTATAGACGCATGCCCCGGCCTGCGGAGCCGAAGTATAGTAGTGATGACCCTGGCGGTCATCATGCCTCTACAGTAGCCACACCCCTGCCTTTTAACACCAGTATCTTTTGTTTGGCTTAGACACATTCACGCAACGTCACATTACTACTTGCCCCGCGTAGCTTCATAAGGGCTACCACTTCGAGCTGGCGTACTCGCTCACGAGAAATGCCTAATTCTTTACCTACTTCAAGTAAGGTGCGGCTACGTCCATCACCAATACCGTAACGGAGTGTGATCACGGCCCGTTCACGTTGGGTGAGCAGAGCAAGGGCACGATGGAGTTCTTCGCCAAGCAAATGTTGTGAGGCTGTTTCGGAGGGAGCGGGAGTTGTGCTATCTTCCAGGGTATCAGCTAATGAATAGCGAGCCTCGTCATCTACCGGGGTGTCGAGCGAAACTGGTTGTTCGATGACGCTGAGCAAGTCAATTACTTCGTTGACATCTATTTTGCATGCGACAGCTATCTGTTCGGGCAAGGGATCCAGGCCGTTCTCCTGGGAGAGTTGGGCCGCCACACGGCGTACTTTACGCAAGCGGGTCGCGACGTGCTCAGGAAGGTGGATCAAGCGAGATTGCTCACCTGCGGCCCGACTGACCGCCTGACGAATCCACCATGTGGCATATGTGCCAAAATGACAACCACGTCGGTAATCAAATTTTTCAGCAGCACGCATTAAGCCAAGATTGCCTTCCTGAATAAGATCGATGAGGGGGACACCTGTGCTGGTGTAGCGGCGTGCAATCGCAATAACAAGACGGAGATTTGACTCAATAAGCTTACGCCGGGCCAACTCGTCTCCGGCGGCAGCGCGTTGGGCGAGATCGATCTCTTCGGCGTGGGTAAGTAATCCTAAACCGCGAATATCACGCAAGTAACTCTGAAAAGCATCTTCAGCTCCGCTTGCCTGACGAGAAGTGGCCGTAGAAGGACGCCGCGGACGTCCTGGCAGATCGTCCAGAATATCCAGATCGTTTCCCTCGTCGGAGGTCTCAGCAAGAAGTGAATCGCTACTCTCGTCTAAGGGCGTATCTAGCCTTGCGAGCGGCTCCGTAATGCGTTCTGGGGATGATTTGACCAATGATGTTTCCAGGTCCATTTCAAAACTAGATGAAATGGTTGGCGGAAACATTGACGCTGTTGCGGTTCGGGTCGTCACCATCGCCCTAGCTGCGTCACTGACAGGATTGACAATAGCCATAATTCCACGCTCCCTTCGGGAAACTTGCCGACAAAATCAGCTGCCGGACTCCGCCTGGCCTCGTGGTTAGCACTTTCAGGCCGAGTAGCACACTGTGCTAGCTACAAATACCCATTCTTTATTGTGTTTTCCCTCTATTCTAAAAGAATGGATATGGACGCTACATCAGGTAATTACCCTAAATTGGGTCAGGTTCTAACCTTATCTTGGTTGGTTAAGCATTTGTATGACTCATAATGTGATACGTCAAAACGTAACAATCAGTTTCGAGAGTAGAAAAACATGCATCAGATCTGAGCGAGGATGACGTTTACTCAGGTCTGGTCTCGTCGAAGGGGTCCGAAACCCCGTGACCACGATCATAGAAAAGTTGGGTAGGGTCGCCCAGATGCTCCTCATAGTTCGGTCGCTTTCCCCACTCTTGAAGTTTGACTTCATCTGCATTCATGGTGAGTACTACACGGTCGTTTTCGACAGAGGCAATAGCACTGTAGGGAATGTAACGGTCAGCAGGAAAAAAGAAGCCTTTGTGGATAAGAAAAGAATCTTCATAAGTCTCTGCTATGTGACCAACGTCCTGGTTATCAGCAGAGTAGACATGCATATGCTTGCGGATGCTATGCTGGTTCCAGTCTGGCATCGATGAACTCCTCCCTTTCTAGAGGCAATCCCTGTTTGTAGCTTTGCACGTATTGATGGGCAAAAAAGTTTCACTATAGTACTCACCTCTTTAAGATCTTTCCGTGATAGAATGGATACATCGGCCTGCTGCTATTTTTGTTCTGATGGAGATAGAGAATGCTATGAGTAACCCTGTACAACGTGTCGCCCACCGTGGCGGATCTGCCCTTGCCCCTGAGAACACCTTGGCGGCCTTTCGCAATGCGTTGAACTTTCCCGTCGATGCGATTGAGCTTGATGTACATATGAGCCGCGACGGACAGCCGATCGTCTTTCACGATTATACCGTCGACAAACGTACCAATGGCAGCGGGAACATCCTCGACCTCGATTTTGCCTATTTGCGCAGCCTTAATGCTGCTGCACACTTCCCTGGTGGCTGGCGCCAGTGGGAGCAGATACCCACCTTGCGTGAAGTGCTGGACCTTGCTCGCGACCATGTACAGGTCTATATCGAGATCAAACAAAGCAAGCGTGATACTATATATGGCCACTACCCTCACATTGCAGAAGCAGTAATTGCAGAGATGCGTGCTGCCGATATGCTCAATCAGGTACTTGTCATATCCTTCGATTGGAGTATCCTACCACAAATCAAGGAACTGGAGCCGGGTGTACAAACGGGTGCGCTCGTCTCCGATGACACCTGGAAGCCCCAAGCTGAACATGCCCTAGATACTCCGATCGAGCAGGTGACTGCCCTCGGTTGCAATTGGATCAATATAGGTACACGCCTTTTTACTGCTGACATGTCTAGCGCAGCCCATCAACACGGCTTGCAGTTAGGGGTATGGACTGTCAATAGTATCCATGAAATGCGTCGTTTCATAAAAGCGGGAGTGGACTCAATCACCTCGGATCGGCCAGATTTCTTTGCGCTCCTCTGAATTACCTATGTATCGAGGGATACGTGTCCTTGCGTGGTTTTGATCCGTTCTATGTAATAGGTAGGAGCATTTCTTATAGATGCTCCGATAAAGGTACTCTTTTCACTGTTTTTTGAAAAGAGTATGTTATAATGGGCAACAATTGAAGACAGCAGGTGCCGACCAACATATTTCATTCCACGCTGTCCATCAGTGGAGATATCACGACGTATGCAACAGACAACAGTATCAACGAAGCCTATTATAGAAGCAGAAGCGTTAACTCCTGCTGCTTTAGCTCAAACAGTAGCTATATCGGTCGTCGTACCCGTCTTGAACGAACAAGAGAGCGTCGCCCTTTTATATGATAAATTATCGGCCCAATTAGCGCGTCTTGACAAAACCCATGAGATCATCTTTGTTGATGATGGTAGCACTGATAACACTTTTGCCGAATTGAAAAAGCTCCACGACGAATATCCTGGACGTGTACGAGTTGTGCGTTTCCGACGCAACTTTGGTAAGACCCCTGCGCTTGTAGCTGGCTTCAGCCGTTGTCGCGGAGACGTTATTTTTACCATGGACGGCGATCTTCAGGACGACCCAGAAGAGATGCCAAATTTCCTGACGAAGCTCGATGAAGGATACGACCTCGTCTCCGGTTGGAAGTTTCCACGCCTCGACCCGCTTTCCAAAACCTTCCCTTCGCGTATCTTTAATAAACTAGTAAGCGTGTTGACAGGTGTACACCTGCATGATATCAACAATGGCTTTAAAGCCTACCGCCGCGAAGTGATTGAAGATACGCATTTCAAGCTCTACGGTGATTTCCACCGTTTTGTGCCTGTTATGGCTCACTGGCGCGGCTTCCGCGTGACAGAGATCAAGGTACATCACTATCCACGCCAATTTGGTGTCTCCAAGTTCGGTGCAAAACGCTTCGCACGTGGACTTATCGATTTGCTCAATGTTCTGTTTCTTACCTCATTCTTACGTACACCTCTACGTCTCTTCGGCCCATTAGGGTTTTGGACGTTTCTACTCGGTATGCTCATAGATCTTTTTGTTGTTGGGCGGCGCATCTTTTTAGGCCAGTTGATTAGCAATCAACCTCTGCTCTTTGTTGGTATTCTCCTCATGATCTTCGGTGTCCAATTTATTTTGACGGGCTTGCAAAGCGAGATGATACGTCACTATGCCTTCCAACCAGGGGAAGAGTATAGTATTCGGCAGGAACTTGATTAATGCGTAATCCGACCCTTAAAAAAATCATCAAGCCAGTACTGCAAATCGGCTTGCCTCTAGCTATAGCTGCCATCTTTCTTTACAAAGTCCGCGACTGGAACTGGCATCTGCTCGCCAACTTTTCGCAGTGGAATCCCTGGCTCCTGGCCCTGGCCTTCTGCGGCTTCATCCTCCAGGAGCTATCATTCGGCTTGATATGGCAAATGGTATTGGCACGTTTGGGCTACCGCCTGGATTTACGTCCTTGCTTGCGAATCTATCTGGCCTCCGAGTTTGTGCGCTATATCCCCGGCAACGTGTGGCATGTCCTGACCCGTATTCTCTGGGTAGGCCGTTACGGTATTTCACGCCCTATCGCCTTTGCCAGCATGACGGTTGAACTGATCACTAAACTGGCCGCCGGAGCCATTATCTTTGCTCTCAGCCTGTTTTTTTGGGGCAGTACAGGAGCGATCAGTGCGCTGCTGAATGGCTCACTGATTATTGCATTAGGTGGAGCAGCATTTATTGCTCTCTTGATCATCTTGCACCCTCGCATTCTCAGTAACCTATTAAATTTTGCCCTGCATCTCCTGAAACGTGAGCCGGTGGCCTTGACCTTGCGTTACAGTGATATTTTGCTCGTTACCCTGATGTGGTGTGTTAGCTGGCTCGTTGCTGGCTCTGCCTTCTTCTCCCTTGTCCTGGCCCTCTGGCCGCACACTCCCCTAGCTGCACTGCCTATCTGTGTCGGTATCTGTGCTATAGCCTGGGACTTCGGCTTTGTGACGTTTATTACACCTAGTGGTCTGGGCTTTCGCGAACTGGCCGTGGGCGTCCTCTTTGCGCTAGCCCTACCGGCCATTCCTTCCAGCTTAGCCGCTGTCATCGCCCTGCTCTGGCGCGTCGTCTCCACCGCCGCTGAACTGCTGTGTGTGGGTATTGCCTATGTGAGCGGTGGAAAGCAGGTGCGTGCTGTCCAACAAGAGCAATTGACGAAACAAGCGATCTCTAAAAAAGAAGGTAAGGAAGTGGTAGCTGAACCTTCGACAAGAAAGTAATAGAGATTTGGTGTTTGCCCTTGCACAGGCATCAATCTAACGAGATGGTTGGGCTCTCGCCTAGTACGAGTTTGTGGTGCGAAATGGCTGGAATGGCTTGCAAAGGCCTTTTACAGCAAGCAACCCGCATTGAATAAAGGTGGTCGCTGTTGGTTCCACAGGCCAGCGCATCATCCCCATCGATGAATTGGCCTGTCAGTGCGATTCTGGAACCGAGGTGGCGGGAGTGATCCCGTCGCCTACGGTAACCCGTTTCGCACTGAGAGCCAATCGCACGCGCACCCATATCGCCAGCTTGCATGGTACCATGTGCAACCTTGTGATATACTTTGAGCATCTCCCCTGCTGTTTTGGGAGATGCTGTACTGTTTTAGCCACATCGTCAGTGCCAACGGGGGTGGCTGTAACCTTACCATTGGTATACCTGGTTAGTAGAATACTAGATCTCCTAACCAACTGACCTCTTACTTTTCTAGCGTTCTTTGTTTGCATGAAGCGCAGGAGCTTACTTGCCCACGCTTATTGGAGGTGATATTTTGATTCCTGGTTCCTTCGATTATCTGGTAGCGAAGAGCGTTGCCGAAGCTGTCGGGCTACTGGAACAACATGGCGACGAAGCCAAAATCCTCGCCGGTGGTCAAAGCCTCATACCTCTCTTACGGTTCCGCATGGCCGCACCATCAGTCTTAATCGACATCAATCGCATTGATGGCCTGGAGTACATCCAGGAAACGGATGGGGTCCTGCACATTGGTGCGTTGACTCGTGAAGTGGCACTTGACAGTTCTCCTCTCATCCGCAAGCGCTATCCTATTTTGCTTGATACTGCAAGTGTGGTAGCCGATCCAGTCGTACGCAATTGGGCCACTGTTGGCGGCAATATTGCCCATGCTGATCCAGCCAACGATCATCCCGCCACGATGTTAGCTCTGGGAGCTAAGGTGGTCGCTGTTGGTTCCACAGTCCAGCGCATCATTCCCATCGATGAATTCTTCACTGATAGCAGTTTCGAAACATCGCTCCGTCCCAATGAAATCCTCACCGAGATTCGCATTCCGGCACCAACTGAGCGGAGTGGAGGAGCGTACTTTAAACTTGAGCGTAAAGTCGGAGACTACGCCATAGCTGGCGTGGCAGCCTACGTCACGCTTGATAGCAATGGACAGGTCAATTATGCAGGCATCGGCTTGACCAATGTTGGACCAACACCGCTCAAGGCACGCGATGCTGAACAATCGCTGCTTGGCAAAGCTCTGGACGATGCGAGTATTCACGAGGCTGCCGAGCTTGCTGCCGCCGCTGCACAGCCTACGAGTGATACGCGAGGCCCTGCGGAATACAAGCGAGCCATGATACGCACGCTCACTGTACGCGCCTTGCGCAAAGCCCTTACTCGTATGACAGGAGGAGAATAGCATGAGCACCCACCATATCAGTGTCACTATCAACGGAAGCACCTACGAGGGCGATGTCGATGCTCGCCTGCTCCTTGTACACTGGCTGCGTGATGTGTTGCGTCTGACAGGCACCCATATTGGTTGCGATACCAGTAGTTGTGGAGCCTGTACCATCCTTGTTGATGGCAAGGCCACCAAATCCTGCACTATGTTTGCTGTCCAGGCCAATGGCCGCCAGTTAATGACCGTTGAAGGACTGGAGCAGAATAGTCAGCTACACCCCTTACAGGAAGCTTTTCACGATCAACATGCGTTACAGTGTGGTTACTGCACGCCAGGGATGATGATGACAGGCCTGGCTCTCTTACAACATAATCCCAACCCCAGTGAACAAGAAATCCGTGTGGGTATCTCCGGCAATCTTTGTCGTTGCACCGGGTATGTCAACATCGTCAAAGCCATAAAACAAGCTGGCGAAAAAATGCGTACGGTAGAACAGGTGCCCGTCAGTGTCAGCGAAGGAGGCCAATAATGTCAACAGAGGTCCATAAGCATGGATTGGGCGAAGCGTACAAGCGCAAAGAGGACGCTCGCTTCATTCGTGGGCAGGGCACCTATGTGGACGACGTCCAACTGCCAGGTATGCTCTATGGTGACATTGTGCGCAGTCCCTATGCCCATGCCTTGATTAAAAGCATGGATACCAGTGAAGCATTGAAAGTACCCGGCGTGCTAGCGGTGATCACAGGTAAAGACCTCGACGCCGCTGGACTGGCCTGGATGCCCACACTCTCCGGGGACACAGAGGCGGTACTGGCTCTGGAACGTGTACACTACCAGATGCAGGAAGTGGCTTTTGTCGTCGCGACCAGCCGCTATGCAGCCGCAGATGGTGTAGCTGCTGTTGATGTCGATTACGAGCCACTACCCGTGGTCGTTGATCCTCACAAAGCCCTTGATCCCAATGCTCCGCTCCTGCGTCCCGATAAGAAGGATCGGCAACCCACGAACCAGATTTATCACTGGGAAACGGGAGACCGTGAGGGAACTGATGCCACCTTTGCCGAGGCCGCGGCCAATGGTATCGTTGTCAAGCAGGACATGTTTATCCCACGCATTCATCCAGCCCCGATTGAAACATGTGGCTGTGTAGCTGACTTCCATAAAGCCACTGGCAAGCTCACCGTCTGGATGACCTCTCAGGCACCGCATGCACATCGCACGCTCTTTGCCATTGTCGCGGGTCTACCGGAACACCGTATTCGCATTATCTCACCGGACGTCGGTGGCGGCTTTGGCAACAAGGTACCGATCTATCCAGGCTATGTATGTGCAGTTGTAGCATCAATTACTACGGGTAAACCTGTTAAGTGGATCGAAGATCGTACTGAAAATCTGAGTAGTACAGGCTTTGCTCGCGACTATCACATTCAGGCCGAGATCGCGGCTGATAAAGACGGCAATGTGAAAGCCTTGCGCGTCCACACACTGGCCGATCATGGGGCTTTTGATGCTGCAGCACAGCCTACCAAATTTCCTGCCGGTCTGTTCCACATCTGCACTGGCTCGTATGATTTTAAGCATGCCTTTGTCGATGTAGATGCAGTGCATACTAACAAAGCTCCAGGTGGCATTGCGTACCGTTGTTCATTTCGGGTCACGGAGGCATCATACCTGATTGAGCGGATGATGGATACATTGGCACACGATCTGGGAAAAGACCCGGCAGACCTGCGCCTGCAAAACTTCATTCAGCCTGAAGCCTTCCCATATCGCTCCGCTCTGAACTGGACCTACGATAGTGGCAACTATGAAGGTGCGCTACGGCTGGCAATGAAGAATGTAGGCTACGAGGAACTCCGGCGTGAGCAAGCGGAGAAGCGTGCCAAAGGCGAACTGATGGGCATTGGTATCTCTTCCTTTACCGAGATTGTCGGTGCTGGTCCTGGGAAGCATTTCGATATTGCTGGTATCCAGATGTTCGATAGCTGTGAGATTCGCGTTCATCCCACCGGCAAGGCACTCGCCCGCATTGGTGTGCAAACACAGGGACAGGGACATGAAACGACCTTTGCCCAGATCATTGCGGCTGAGTTAGGTATGTCGCCCGATGATATCGATGTTGAGCATGGTGATACCGATACCGCGCCCTACGGTCTAGGTACGTATGCGAGCCGGAGTACACCCGTAGCCGGTGCGGCAACAGCCTTGGCGGCACGTAAGGTCCGTGATAAAGCGAAGAAGATCGCAGCCTATTTGCTGGAGGTAGGCGAAGAGGACCTTGAGTGGGAACCTGGGCGTTTCTACGTGAAAGGTTCACCAGGGAAAGGGAAAACCATTCAAGAACTCGCTTTTGCCGCCTATACGAATTGCCCTCCGTACCTGGAACCTGGATTGGAAGCCGTGAACTACTACGATCCACCCAATCTCACCTACCCATTTGGGAGCTACATATGTATCGTGGATATTGATCGTGGCACGGGGCAGGTGCATATTCGCCGCTTTATGGCAGTAGATGACTGCGGAACGATTATCAATCCTATGATAGTGGAGGGACAGATTCATGGTGGGCTGACACAGGGGCTGGCACCAGCGATGTATGAAGAGATATCTTACGATGAGCAAGGGAACATTATGGGTAGCAATTTCCAGGACTACCTGATTCCTACCTCGATGGAGACACCTGCCTGGGAAACGGACAAGACAGTGACACCCTCGCCACATCATCCCATAGGAGCCAAGGGCATTGGTGAGTCGTCAACAGTTGGTGCGCCACAAGCGATTGCCAATGCAGTTGTCGATGCGCTAGCACATTTGGGTGTACGACACATCGATATTCCTATCACACCTTGGAAGGTATGGAACATTTTAAAAGAGAAGGGGCTGGCGACGGACTAGCGGGAAGCTGAAGGGGCACCTGACCCCCACAAGGGTAGTTTTTTGGGAGTGGGCGTAGGGGCGGCGGTGATGCGAATGTGAGGTAGAGGAACAACGATAGCTGCAGATCGGCGAGGCACGGCGGGCAGCCACAAGGGCCCCACTCCACTCCACGCCGCTCCTGCCCCTACGCGATGTCCGTTCCGTTGCCAAAGATTCGGGATGATTCGTGTCTTGATTAAGAAAAGCCGGATGGTACTATGTCTAACACACTACTTGAGCTTGCATACCAACTGACGCAAGCGGGAGAGCCTTTTGTGCTGGCAACGGTGGTCTGGTGTGAGCGGCCCACCTCTGCCAAGCCAGGAGCGCAAACTCTCATACGAGCAAATGGCGAGTGTACAGGCTGGATCGGAGGCAGTTGTACGCAGCCAGTCGTCTTACGAGAAGCCTTGCGCATGTTGCGCGAGGGGGGTGAACCATATCTGCTGCGGCTGGGTACTACCGAGAGTGCAACAAGTATTGCACGCAGTGATGTACGTATCTTCCCTATGAGCTGTACAAGCGGAGGGGTATTAGATATCTATATGGAACCGCATCTCCCCTTACCCCAACTACTTCTGATAGGTGACTCACCGGTGATCGCTGCACTTCGTCAACTGGCCCCAGTGCTTCACTTCGCGGTAACGCAAGTCAGTTCCGCCGATCTGAGTCAGACACGCCTCGACGAGCGCACGTATATATTGGTTGCCTCGCATGGGCAGTATGATGAAGAGGCACTAGAGCAGGCATTGCGTAGTCCAGCGTGTTACGTTGGTCTGGTGGCAAGTCGCAAACGTGGGGAAGCTTGTCGCAAATATCTACGTGAATCGGGTTTAACTGCTGCACAAATTGAACGCCTGAAGGTGCCCGCTGGACTTGATGTAGGGGCGGTGACGCCAGAGGAAATCGCGGCCAGTATTCTGGCCGAGCTGGTACAGGTACGACGAGGCCAAGCGGGGAGCAGTGAACCACCCGCTATCTCTCCTGAAGAAGAGCGGTCTCAAGCACATGATGTTGTAGCTGTAGTTGAGACTGCTCTTGATCCTGTCTGCGGCATGACAGTAGGGATAGCCACGGCACGGCATCACAGCACCTATGAAGGTCGAGATTTCTACTTCTGCTGTCCGGCCTGCAAGCGACAGTTTGAACGCAACCCACAAGAGTATTTGGTAGGGCATGAACAATAAGGGAAACTCTTACTGCTGGCTTAAAATAATCTCTGCAACCTCAGCGGGTGCCTGGGTTTGGGGAGCGTGGCCAACACCGGCAAGCAAGATCAGTTGGGAATTGGGAATACCCTTGTGGAAATCGTAGGCACAGCTGAGGGGGAAGAGGCCATCCCGTTCACCCCAAATAATGGTCGTAGGAGCCTGGATGTGAGTTAAGGCATGATCTAATTCTTCGCGCTTATCATAGGTTTCGACAAAGCCCCTGTAGGCGGGGCGTTGAGAGACACGGACAACAGAGTCAAGGATAAAGTTGGGAATGGGCACACGCAGGACCTGTCCCTGAATGTATTCGATAGAACGTTGAGCCGTTGCCCGGTCGGCAACATAGGGAGAATGGCCATTTTCACGATGGAGACCAGCACTATTGAGCAAGTAGAGGTGTCGCACACGTTCAGGGTAGTCTATTGCCAAACGAGCAGAGATCCAGCCTCCGAGAGAGTTGCCAACGAGTGTAACTTGCGGATACCCCAGACAGTCGATGAAGCGCTTGAGGTAGAAAGCATAGGTAGCAATGTTGAAGCCTTCGGAGGCCACAGGAGTTTTCCCGAAGCCAGGCAGATCGAGAGCATAGACGAGATATTCTTTGCTGAGATATGGCAGCAGTGGTGCCCAATTTTCGGCGGAAGCTCCCAGACCGTGGACGAGGATGAGCGGCGTACCACGTCGACCGGCACAATAGTAGTGGATGGGCAAGCCGTTCACGTTACAGGTTTCTTCACGCACACTTCTAAGGAGCAAACCGAGACGAGCCAGGTCTGTGACCATCTGCTCAGGTCGGCGATAAAACTGGGTTGCTAATGTGGCAAGACCACCAACAGCAACAAGGGCTACGAGGGACGGCCATAAGAAATTTGATTTGTTTCTTGAAGCAAGAGGCATAGAGAAAATATCCTTGTCATATGCTTGTTCACATGTCTACTACAACCAGCATACCACAAGTAAAAACAAGCGTTCTGCAAATACGTAGTAGAGATTAACAAGAGAGAACATTTGAGCACAATGCATTGCACCCCTAGCAGAATGGTCACATATTGGATAGAGGAAACTAAACAGTCATGAGAAGCCCGATGCCGATGCCTAGAAGACCACCTGCGATAACCTGGATAGGAGTGTGTCCAATCAGTTCACGCAGGCGTTTTTCGGCCATGGGATAGCCCTGGAAGGCTTCGTCGATCATCTGATTGATGATGCGTGCCTGAATGCTGACAGCACGACGTACTCCAGCGGCGTCGTACATGACGATGCCTGCCAGGACGACAGTGATGGCAAAGGCGGCTGAGTTAAGGCCCATGATGCGCCCGGTAGCGGTGGCAAGACCGGTAACGAGGGCTGAATGAGAACTGGGCATGCCACCCGACGAAACGAGACGACTGACAACAAGCTTACGCTGACGAATTAATTCATAGATTGTTTTACTGATTTGCGCAACCGCCCAGGCGATAAAGGCCGCCCAGAGAATGCGATTGTCCAGCAGTGATGTGCCCATGTTTTCTGTATCTATCTCCTCTATGGTAGTTCGAGAGGCTGTACGATGAGTACATCCTCCTCATCAATGCTAAGTTGCTGCACACGCAGTTCCGCTTTTTGCAACAATTCATGACAGTGTTGTGCCAATTTCATGCCTTCTTCATAATATTGTAGCGCACGCTCAAGTGGCATCTGTCCATCCTGTAAAGCCGAGACCGCTGCTTCCAGTTGGGCATAGGCTTCTTCAAAAGATAGGTTTTCTTTGCTCATGTATAACCCCTCTATCTCGTTTCATAGTATCATAACATTCCGAAAAAGCAGTTGCTCCCAACCATGTTTGACTGGCTGTGCTTCGCACGACGCCAGTTGGGCGCAATAAATCGGGTTCCTGGAGTATATGCAAGTCGTCATATACAGATCGTCCCGCTCAAGGGCAGACTACGACGGGGATATGGCCGTCGGTAACTTGAATGGTTAAAGTTTCGCCGGGTTGGGTTTGCTGAGTGCTAGTGATGATAGTTCCGTCGCTGTCACGGCGTACAATGGCGTAGCCACGAGCAATGGTGAGTAAAGGGCTGAGTGAATGGAGGCGTAAAGCCACGCCACGCAGACGTTCACTACGCAAAGACAGGATGTGCTGCATAAATGTTTGCAATGATTGCGTGGTGTCATCAAGTTGTTGCTGACGTCTGTCGAGAAGGTCTTTGGGGCTGGCTCGTTGCAAACTGCGCTGTGAATACTCCAGTTGTTCATGCAGTTTGGCGAGATGCTCTTGCATGAGTTCGGTCAGGGTTTGCTGCATGGTCAGGATATTGCTACGCCACACAGCAATATCAGGAACAGCAGCCGTAGCGGCAGCAGTAGGCGTCGAGGCTCGATAATCAGCTACGAAGTCGGCAATGGTGACGTCAGTCTCGTGACCGACGCCACTAATCACAGGAATGCGCGAACGGGCAATAGCACGTGCCACGACTTCTTCATTGAAGGCCCATAGCTCCTCGATGGAACCGCCACCACGTCCGACGATGATCACGTCGGCTTCGCCATGTTCGTTGAGGAGATCAAGGGCAGCAGTGATGTTGGCCGGTGCCTCGGTCCCCTGGACAAGTGTGGGTGAAAGGATGACCTCGGCCAAGGGATATCGGGTACGTAACACGCGCAGCATGTCACGCAGAGCAGCGGCCTGTGGAGATGTGACAATGCCAATCGTAGCTGGTTGCGAGGGTAATGGGCGTTTGCGTTCCTCATCGAAGAGACCTTCGGCTGCTAAACGAGCTTTGAGTTGTTCAAAGCGTAGGAAGAGCGCACCGTCACCAATGGTTTCGACACTTTCGACATAGAGCTGCAACTTTCCATCGCGTTCATAAAACGAGATGCGACCACTGGCAGCAATGGCCATACCATCGCGCAGAGCGGGTGCATCTGAACGCAAGCGTGCATTCTTGAAGAAGACACAGGGAAGTTGTGCTTCGGCATCTTTCAAGGTAAAGTAACAATGCCCGGAGGAGTATGTCCTGCAACCTGAGACCTCACCTTTAACCTGGACGTCTTGTAGAATGTCGTCTGAAGCAAGCAATTCTTTGAGGTAGCGCGATACCTGGGTCACACTAAATATAGAGGAAGTGTCGAAGAATAGCATCAATCCCTCTCTTCCTCGCCACCGCTATCAATGACCATCAGCGGCTGTCCGTACTCTACCGGCTGCCCCTCCTGAACGAGAATTTCGATAACCCGACCGGCGATCGGTGTTTCCACCTCATTGATCACATTGAGAGATTCGACAGTAGCAACCAGTTGACCTGCTTTGACCTGATCACCGATAGTAACCAGTACACTCCCTTTACGGTTACCCCACGTATGGAAAATACCAACCAGATGTGCAACAATTGTATGCTTTGTTTCTCGTGGCGTAGTTGCCGATAGAGAAGATGAAGCCGTGGCAGGAGTATCGGCTTGCAGCATGGGCATGCTTCCGTCTGGCTGCCTATTGACTTTGGCAGCTTTCACTTTCCGTAGTACCAGTCGGGTACCATCTTCGGGACGCTTTAATTCCAGTTCGGAAACGTCGCTCTGGTCAAGCAAACGCACGAGACGCCGCAAGTGTTCCATGCTGATGATATCACTGCTTGCCTGCTCCTGGTTCTCCTGATGATCAGGAGGACCTCCATCTTCCCGTGATGTGTGGGAGCCTTTGTGAGTTTTCCGGTTTCCATCCATACTACTTCTCCTGGAGACAATGGCCTTGCTCCCTACAATTAGACACGCTCCACATAGGCACCAGAGCTGGTGTTGACACGAATCAAGTCGTCATTTGAGATAAAGAGCGGAACTTGCACGACAAGGCCGGTTTCGGTGGTGGCGGGCTTGGTGCCGCCAGTAGCAGTATCTCCCTTGAAGCCGGGTTCGGTATAGGTGACACGCAGAACGACTTTTTCCGGGGGCTCAACAGAGAGCGGTTCACCATTGTAGGTAACCAAGTCAAGTTCAAGATTGTCGATCAGGTAGTTTTTAGCCTCGCCCAGCTGCTCTGCAGTAAGCACAATGTCATCAAAGGTGCTAGTATCCATGAAATGATACTGGTCGCCATCCTGATATTGGTAAGTAACGGTACTACGGTCAAGGTAGACGCGCTTGAATTTTTCTCCTGCATCGAAAGTGCGGTCAAAAGTGGACCCGGAACGGAGGTTACGTAACTTCATACGGACAATGGCACCACCACGTCCCATTTTGACGTGTTGCCAGTCGAGGATGCTGCACGGCTGTCCTTCAAATTCTATGGTTACACCCTTTTTCAGGTCGCTTGTGGAAATCATAGGAAATTCGCTCCTTCAGTGTTAGTGGGTAATTGGGCACAATCCATGCGCCACTACACCCTAGCGTTGGATAACAAGTTCAGTTGGTGACTGGGTTAAGACCTCAGAGCCATCTTCCTTGAGCAGGACACAATCTTCGATACGCACACCGCCCCAACCAGGAATATAGACGCCGGGTTCGACGGTGACGACACTGCCTGTCGGTAATAGCACATCCTCTGGTGCGCGTTGCGAGAGGATGGGGCCTTCATGTACCTGCAGGCCGACGCCATGACCGGTGCTATGAATATAGTACTCGGCCAGACCAGCTACCTCCAGAGCATTACGCGCCAGAGCATCAGCAGCCAGTCCCGACATACCAGGGTGGAGACTAGCTTCGCAGGTTTTCATAGCATTGAGCACAGCATCATAGATTTCTTGCATACGTGACTCATTTGGTTCGCCGAGACAGATGGTACGAGTCATGTCGGCACAGTAGCCCTTGTAGCGTGCGCCCATATCGATGGTGATGAGTTCACCACGCTGAATCTGGCGTTCACCCGGCTCAGCATGGGGCATTGAACTATTTGGGCCAGAGGCAACAATGGACTCAAAGGAGGTACCGTCCGCACCGAGAGAGACCATATAGCGTGAAATTTCCCACTCGATCTCTTTTTCGGTCATGCCGGGTTCGATCCACTTGCAGAGATACGTAAAGGCCGCATCGGTAATGGCAATGGCTCGGCGCAACAGCTCCACTTCGTATGGCTGTTTGACCTCACGCAGTGCGTTCACAAAGCTGTTATCAATGGCCTGGAGGGTGAAAATATTTTTGCCAGCAGCGCCCAGCTGCTCGTATTCATAGTAGGTGAAAGCTTTGGACTCAAAGCCAAGGTTGTGCCAACCATGCTCTTGTGCCTGGGTCGCAATGGCAGCAAAGTATTCGCGGGAAGGCGGGACAATGACCTGCCATCCTGTGGCTGCGCTCGCAGCAATTTCTTGATAGAGGGGGTTGGTAAGCAATATCTGCTGCTGCTGTCCCACCAGCAGCATACCGGCTCCCTCTGTATCATCGTTGAGCCAGCCGCTTAAATATGAGCGATTTTGTGGCTGCGTAACTAAAAGAGCATCCAATCCATGTTCGGTTAGCCAGGTACGTAGCTGGCGAAGTGCTTCTTGATTCATACGATTTCCTTCGTTTCAGAGCCAGTATGTTATAGCCTTTTCTCTGTAAAAAATGATGTGATGACGTTCTGTACGATATGCTCTGGCATCGTCGTAACCCTAACGTTACCAATATGCTGAGGCATCACCCAACGCACCTGTTTGTTGGCAACTTTTTTATCTAATTGCATGGTTGCCAGAATGTCCTCTGTTGCTATCGGGCCGCTCCAGGTCGTAGGTAGGCCCAAAGCTTTGAGCAGAGCGTTTTGACGCCTTACCTCAGTGTTGGCAAACATACCTGCTTGTTCAGCAATAGCTGCAGCAACGACCATACCTAATGCTACAGCTTCACCGTGTAATAATGCCCCATATCCTACTATATTCTCAAGGGCATGAGCAACAGTATGACCATAGTTGAGTATGGCTCGTCTTCCCTGTTCGCGCTCATCCTCTTCTATCACCGACGCCTTTAAGGCAATGCAACGTGCTACAATTTCGCAAAGAAGCGGAGCCGGAGGAGGAGCAAAGTCACGCAATACATCTACATGTTCCTCAAGTTGGGCAAACAATCCAGCATCGAGTATGATACCATACTTTACAATTTCTGCCCATCCCTCTGTCCGTTCGCGGGTGGGCAAGGTCAAGAGAGTAGCGGGATCAACCAGAACGAGGCGGGGATGATAAAAAGCCCCTATCAGGTTTTTGCCTCGCGGATGATTGATACCTGTCTTGCCTCCAATGGCAGCATCCACCTGAGCAAGCAGCGAGGTAGGAACCTGTACCAGAGGTACACCTCGTAGATAGGTAGCAGCCGCATAACCAGCCAGATCGCCGACCATGCCACCTCCAAGTGCAATGATGGCCTCCCGTCGCTCAGCATGCTGTACAACCAACCAATCATAGATAGCACTAAGTTGCTGTTGCGACTTGCTGGCCTCACCGGCTGGTACAATATAGAGTTGAGGCTCGAAGCCAGAGGCAGAAAGTACTTGAGTAAGGTGAGCAGAGTAGAGGGCATCGATGTGGTTATCCGTGATCAAGAAGAGACGAGCAGGCAGATTCAGGGCTTTGAGATAGGAACCGAGCCTCCCAAGTCCTCCCCAATCTACGATGGCATCATACCCTCCGCCTGCCTGGATATGACACACAGTGGGCGATATATCGCCGAGCTCGCCTGAAGTAATCAACATAGCAGTAACCTGCTTTCTCAAATGTAGTAAAACGTATTTACAACACCTTCGTACTTGCTTCATCGCAGACAGTTTCACTCTCGACGCATCGAGAGCCAGAGCTGCCCACTCCACAAGCGAATTTGCGTCCCGACGAAGCCACTACCGGGACGCCCGTTATCAAACGGAGTGCCTCATCTCTGATATTGAGAGAGGCATTGAAATCGCGGTCAAGGGACAATCCGCACGCCTCGCAGATGAACACGCGATCCCCTAAGTTGAGTTCTGTATCTACCCATCCACAGGATGAACAGTTTTTGCTTGAGGCATACCAGCGATCCACCAGTTGCACATATCCCCCATACTGCTCGGCCTTGTAGAGAAGCTGACGCTTGACCTCAAAGAAACTGGCATCACTGACAGCTTGTGCGAGACAGTGATTAGCGAGCATTCCTTTTGCATTGAGGTTCTCTAGGCCAATAAGGGCGTAAGTGCGAGCTATATGGGTAGTCATCTTATGGAGGTTATCCGTCCGTTGACAAGCTACCCGATAGTGCGCTTTTGCCAACTTCTTTGTATTCTTCCACCAGTTCTGACTACCCTCGACTTTGCGAGAGAGACCTTTGCTTAAACCTTTGATACGTCCTAAGCCATGGCGGTAGTGTTTTTGGTTCTCAAACACTCTCCCATCGCTTAGGGTGCCTAAAGTCTTGATGCCCAGGTCTATCCCAACAGTTTCACCGCTATGAGTTGGGGTTTCATGTTCCACCTCGACCGAGAGAGAAACGAACCACCAACCAGCTCGATAAGAAATAACCGCACTCAAAATTTTGCCGACAAAACGCAATTGCTCCGTCATATTGACCTTGCCCAACTTGGGGATGCGTATCCAGTTTCCCTCGATGGAGAACTTATCATTATTCAGGTAGAAGCTCAGCTTATCCCGCTTCTTGCTCTTAAAATGGGGGAATCCTGCTTCCTCACCATCCTTGCGAGGATGTTTGAGTTTGGGCCGTGTTCCCTCTTTCTTCATCCGCCAGTAGTTCTCAAAAGCTTGTCCCAAATTGGCAAACTCTTGTTCAGGAGCGCATTTCGTCACCTCAGAACACCAGGGGAATTGCTCATGCTTAATTCGGTTGTACTCTGCTTTCAGTTCGCGCA
>WNGL01002564.1_pt1 | contig 38217 bp, 30 predicted proteins | sample 5400591 | NCBI WGS metagenome assembly WNGL01 (sample SAMN13153377, study PRJNA577476) | soil metagenome | isolation source: 80 cm soil or saprolite under Garry oak tree replicate 1 | place: USA:California | collected 2016-06-15
CTTCAAAGGTTCCATCGCAGGTTCCATCACCCATATCACCGGCTACTCCTTCTCCACAACCTTCACCCAGGCCGATCCCAACACCTAAATCCACGCCCACGCCCTTACCGACGACCATACCTACCCCATCGCCCACGCCGACGCCAGGGTTGATTGTTACTCCCAGCGAGTTCAATGCAGCAACTGATTGCACGCTCCATGCACATTGGTATACCTGTACTGCCCTGCTGTCTGTGCCCCAAACCTATCAGAGCAATGTGACATGGTCTGCCTCCAGTAGTGGGTTAGGCCAGGTCTCCATTAATCCGTCAGCGGGTGAACTGTCTCCAGGCCAGGAGCAACAGGTAGCCATCAGTGTACGTAATAATTGCCCTATTACCGGTTCTCTCATTTTTTCAGGTGGAGGAAGTATGGTCACGGTACCGTGGAGCTGTTGAGTTTTGCTCTCCTAAGCAGTCCTAAAAGCTGAATGCCTCGTCAAACTGCCCGATATAGTCCTCAAAGCTCATCCTCGTATCATCTCGGTCTTTCTGGCTAACTGATCGAACTGCTCTGTTGTCACCTCGACATGGAAGACCTCAGCAATATTATCTATCCAGGAAATGATAAAATAGCGCCACCCATCCTGAACGTTGAGGTGCCTCGGTTCCCGTTGAGCAAGGGCTTGATGCAGAAAATCCAATTTTCCCCGGTAATTGAGTTCCCAGGCAATGCCTTGCGTGGGGAACACTCCTGCACCGGTGATGGGGGAACCTGGGCGATCCTTGCCCATGCCAGTGGCATTGATGACCAGTGAACCTGGCGGCAATTCGGACATAAGCTGGTCGTTCTTACGTGGATCCTCATTCAGTACGTAGTTTATTTCCATCGTCGCAGGCAATTGCTCCACTATTGTGCGCAGTTTGTCCAAAGTAAGTTGATTGCGGCTGACTATGACCAACCGCTGCGGCCTGTTGCCAGCGTCGGGTTGCCTTAGCAGGTTGACCGTGATGGCACTACCAGAGCCACCCGCTCCCAGACACAGGACATGACCTCGACTATGGCTCCAGTAGCCTGGCTCAATGATTTGCTGTAAGGCCAGGCCAGAATTGATTGGGTCTTTGGCATATCCAATCAGTTGACCGTTATGCTTTACAATGCAGGATACTTCTTGACAGAGTTGGGCAAAGTGATCCAGAGAATCGAACATGTCAGAGGTGGCATGAAGCAGGTCGATTTTATGCGTGGTGACAAGAGCTCCCAGCGAGAATGGGTCATTCTTGATTTGCGCTACAGCCTGCCTGTACTGCTCAGGAGCAGCGTGCAGCGGCAAGTCTACTCCAATAAGCCGTGCATGATTGAGGCCCAATACCTCGGCCCAGAGCGGAAAGAGGCGCATAATCGATGATTGACCTGTGGTTACACCGATAAAGTACATGGTTGGTACATTCTGTTGGACGATAATGAAATCTTGCCCCATAGTAAGCCCTGCTTCTTTCTCATTGGTCACCTGACAATGCCTTGACTACTGAGAAATGGCTACTTCTCCACGAACGCTACCAACCTGCAAAAAGCTGCTTCTCCCATATTAAACTTCCATGGGAAACAGCCGATCCATAAACGCATATCGAGCACCTCGTCGATCATGCCCCCTGCATTCTCAACGTGGAAAACCCCCCGCGGGAATAACTGGTAATGCATAAGCTGCAGGTCATCTTCGGGCCAGATTTCTTCAAGCGGCCGGCCCAGCTTCTTAGCACATTTGGCTGCCAGGTCGGAACGGACTATGCGCAGTACCGTATTCATGGGGTGATCCATCGAACTGGCATCAATGGCAAACCAGGAGATCTGCCGCTTCAGTGTCCAGTCGACAAACTCACGGGTGGGTCCGGGGTGCATGTTGAAATAACGAATCTCGTTCGGCTCGCATTTACCATACCAGTTGCTTTGATAATATTTGTGGTAGCCGGTATGCACCACCACAATATCGCCCGGCTCGATCCGTATGCCCGTCTTACGCTCCCACTCCTCAAAGTGGTGCGAGGTATAGATCTCATAATCCCCAATGCCCATGGCTTCCAGGTCCACTACTACCCCCGGCCCCACCAGCTTGTCCAGCGAAATACTGCCAATATCCTGTCCATTTGTGACAAAGTGCAGCGGGGCATCCAGGTGCGTCCCTACATGCAGTGTAGACGAGATGAACTGTCCCCCCACCTTTTCAAAGGCGGGGCGTTTAATCCACTTGACAGTGGGCCCTTCATATGTAGCAAAAGAGGGGGTATTCACATCCCAGTTTTGCGACAGGTCAATCACACGCATGCCGCTAAGGTCGATTGGCTTCATGGCTTCTCCTTCTTACCAAATCGCGGCGAAGGCCCCCGCATTGATGCATGGGGATGAAAGCCGCGCCGCCGATAGGCGATAAAACACTAGACATCTGTTCTATCCTATGCTATACTCTCTTCAGTTCTTTTGCACGTTAAGAATGGATTAGTGTTTCGGTGGGTTCCAGGGTAAGGTTCCCTGGGTAAAAACATTACCGTTTTCACATCGTGCCATGCGATGCATGAGTTGCTTTGAGCTTTGCTCGCTCATGGGCATGAACCGAACGACGGTGTGGGACGACACACCAGTGTCATTCCAGAAGCCCTCGGCTTGGAGCCGTAGGGAGTCGTCACTTTCCTTGATTGTGAACTGCATCCAAGGTGATCTGTTCGATCAATTTATCCCTCTCTTTAACATGCTTGCCGCCAGGTCACGCACTACCGCGACAAAGCACACCACCGGTGGGCGGGAGAACCGCACTGAAGAAGACGACAGATGGTTATCAGAGTGTATCCGCTTTGATCTTTCTTTGCAAGCTTTTTAGGACTCATGCTTTTGACATTCAGGAGGCCCTGAATGTATGATGTACACGTACTCAACACAAAAGTTCCACATCCCTTCTTGTAGCACAGTTCTTGTTTACTGCTTTTCAACCTTCTATATATAACCATTTCACTGTAAAGTGTCCAAAGGAGGAAGCGCCAATGGAGATTCGCAGCCTGGATCACGCAGCTATGCTGGTCAAAGATGTTGAGCGATCACGCCGTTTTTATGGCCAGGTACTTGGAATGGAAGAAGTTCCCCGACCACGCAATTTTACCTTCCCCGGTGCCTGGTTCCGTAAAGAGCGCGCTGAGATACATCTGATCGGAGAAGCTGAACCTGGACGTGTTGCCCAGGTGCAACCTGGGGGGTATCGCCCTGATGAACTGTCTGTTGGTTATACTGCGCACATCGCCTTCGAGGTCACCAACCTGGAGGAGACACGCCAGCACCTGCAGGCTCACAATGTTGAGATAGTTGGCGGCCCGCGTCCTCGCGGTGATGGCGTTCTGCAGATGTATGTCTGCGATCCCGATGGCTATATCGTAGAGTTTTTCGTTTGGGAGAAATAGCGTATCCCTTGGAACTTGTGCTGGCTACCTGGTTTCCAATGATTATTCCTTCGCGGTAAGCCGTTCATCTGCTGGCAAGCTGTCCGATGAGTACATGGGAACCTGGATGAGTTGCTCGAGTTCGCTCACGCGGCGTTCCAATGCGGCCAGTCGTGCTTCTGCCTGGCCTGGCGGGCTCTCTTCCATGTTCAGCGGTACGGTGAGGCGAGCTTGTTCGATCTGCTCTGGAAGAGCCGTGAGATCAGCAATAATTTGCTCCATGATCCTTCCCAATTCGCTCACCTGATGAGCCAGGTTATAAAAATCTTCTCGCAGCGCTGCCATTTCATTTCGCTGGGTGGCACCCTGCTGGGGCGCGGTCAAGGCCACCAGATCGCTATCCTCAACCAGGTACTGATGTTGTGCAATTTTTTGCACTTGCAGCTTTTCAATTCTGATCCAACGTTGCACCGTGCGCTCAGAAACACCGAGTCTAGCAGCGATTTGGGTCGTGGTGAGCTCGAGCATGTCTTTGTTCCTCCCTCACTGTGATGGTTGTCCTTCTGCTCACACAACGTATCACATGTCGGCATCTGTCGGCAAGGCGCTGGAAGGGCGATGAGGGAACGACTCAGATGGGCTATCACCGCCTTCTAGAGCCACCACAGGGGGAAACGCGAATACATCCCCACCGTCCTGTGCAGAACGGTGGGGACAACCAGACTAGAGCGCAAAGCAGAACTTTCTCCAGAAAGCAACTCCTTTGTACTAACTCAGACAGAGATCTTTCCCGCTCAAATCCCCAAAGCAGTGCCCGTTCTGAGTGAGGATCACTACTTTTTTGATCTGTGGGAACTGTTTCAGGGTAGCATTCATTTCCGCTGTCACACGCGCATCTGCACCGATTCCGGGCGAGGTGACGCTCCGGCAGAACTTCACTGTTGCAGTCCCCTCTTCATCCCTCGACCCTTTCTTATTCAAGGTCAGTTTGAAGTCCGGCCCTGCGGTTGGAAAAGGAGCCGAGCAGTTCGATGGGCCGGTAAGGATGCTGTTAAGTTCGGAGAAGTAACCCCGATTTCTTTCGGTGAGGGTCGGCCCAGCGATCAAGAGTTGGATGGCGAACGTCCCCACTGCTATCGTTGGCGAAGTGCGATCAACCGGAAAGACGGCGGAGAAATTCGTGGTGACGGACTCTGGAAACCTGGAGAAGAAGACTTTGATGGGATAGCTTGCTGTAGGCAAGTCCGTGGAGGTATGAGCAATTGAGGCAGCACTGGCACTGAAAGGCAGATTGCCACTCCAGGCACTCAACACAAAAGCGAGCAGAATACATGCACTTATGCCTAGAAGAGGCTTGAATCGAGTACGATGAGAAGAGACCGCCGACCATGGGCTGTGATCTTGGAGCCCTTTCATAGTAATTTCTCCTTTCAGAGTCAGGAAATGCCCTTAGAAGAGCTTTACATTGTCGTCCAGCCGACGGTTGCCAGTTGTGTGCCAGTGATAGAGGCGAAGACGACCGGTGAGCCACCACTGAGGGAGCTATACTCCAGGGTATAGGTGGTGCCGGAGGAAGTGCTGTTGACGATTTGCAGGGCGTAGCGTTGGCTGTCGCGTGAGACATTCGACCAGGGAAACTGGTTGAATTGGTTCAATTGACTGTTGATACTGCCAGGTGTACTGGTTAGACGAAGTGGGTTAGACCCATCGGTCTCTACTCTCCAGAGACCGTTGTGGCTGGTATCCCCTGATGTGTTAGCCACCAGGAAGAGCAGAGTGCTACTCGTTACAGCGCGAACGGTGCTGAAAGCTAAACTCTGACTCACATATATATAGGTGTAGGATGACCCACCTGCCGGTGGATGGACAGTGATCACACTGGGGCCATGAGTAGGTCCGGGGCCAGGACTGCCCACGCTGGGGGCGCTGCACTGACTGGTAAACAGGATATTTCCATCAAAGCTGCTATCGAAGTCCCAACAGAAGGGAGTGGAACTGGAGGCATCAAAGGCGACTGGCAGGTTTTGCCACTGCTGATTGGGACCTTTACTGGTATCAAGAACGGCCACGCTCTCCGGTGGACCATCCACGAATTGCAGTGTGACATAGACGCGGGTTTTGTCCAGCCAGGTGCGTGGGTGAATTGAGGGATTAGAAGAAGGTGACAGTTCGACTTGTAATGCACCAGTAGTCATATTGAGCAGGAGGGTACCTTGAGCATCTTCGAACACGACGAGTTGCTGATTCCACTCAACCTGATCAGGGTTTCCACAGTAGAGGGTCTGCAAGAATTGACCATCCATGCGTACGAGTTGCAGTTTGACCTGTCCCGATACATGTGCCACGAAGAGCAGCCACTGCCCATTGGCTGAGACCTGAGCCTCAGAGATGAGCGCGTCAGCCATTTTCAGGATCTCGACTTTGTTGCCGGTCACAACGTCGTAGCGTTTCAAGGTGCCTGCGGTCGGTTGAGAGGGCGTGCCTTCATTGACAATATAGACAATCGTCGGATCAGTGCCAAGCGTCATGGAAGGCATAGATGCAGCATTGGCAGTTCCAGAAGCAGGGCAACTCGTCGAGATGGCCGGACGAAGAGTATGCGATGGGGTAATGCTGCTAGCACTGGCAGAGAATTGTGGTGCAAACAGCAAGACCAGACAGCCTACTAGAAATGGAATCAAGACGCGAGAAGCGCGAGGAGCATGTATAGCATACATACATTTCCTTCCTTTCTAATTCAAGCGCGTAAAAGAGACAAGGTATACAAATGAGATTTAAGGCAGTACTAGTTGCTGGCTCGTCATTTCGCTAGCATGAATGCTTGACTACTCAAAGTCTACACAACTGAAGGCGTGAGCACATCTGTAGAATAACAGGATTTTATGACCAATTTGTGAAGGGCTATTGTGAAGATGACCCTGTAGAATTACAGGAGTGGGAACCTTGTTTATGCATATAACCGACTGAGAGACTGCAAGGCGCAGTCTTTGGAGAAGGCGTTATGTTACCTGGTCCAAGAGGTATAGGGAGACTTGGCAGAGCATGAATCGAAACAGGGCATCTGCCTGCTTAGTCAGACCAGGCGGCGCTCAATGGCATAGCGGGTAGCAGCGCTGCGCGAGGAGACCTGAATCTTGTTGTAGATCGAGGTCAGGTACCAGTTGACAGTGCGACGAGTAATAACCAGTTTATCAGCCACCTGCGCATCGGTCAGTCCCTGTGCCACTAGCCGCAGCACTTCGACCTCACGTGCCGTCAATCCGCCGGGATAGGCTGGATGGGGCTCCCCTCTAGTAGTCGGCGGCTGCCCTGCCGGAATCGGCGTAGGCAGAGCTGCACGTCCTTCTGCGGCGAGGAACTGCTCCAGTGTCATGGTCTTCCCCGCAGCCCATGCTGCGGCAAATGCCTCTGCGCCGAGTGCAGTGCGTACAGTAGCCGTTGCATGCTCATAATCAGAGCGCTCGAGGGGTGGAAGGGGGGCACCCATCGTGTCTCGTAAAGCCTCGGCTGCCCCCCAGAGTCGGGTTGCCCACGCCAACTCTCCCTGCGCCGCGACCACATTCGCCAGGCCTTCCAGGCCAGAGGCAATGTCCAGCTTGTAGCCCACCCTGGCTACGCTCAAGCTCTCCTCGTAGAGGATATGAGCTGTTGAGAGGTCACCCTGGTAAGCCTCCACCTTCGCTAATCCGACGAGTACCTGAGCCATGCGCTGCCGGTCCCCCAGGTCCCGGTAGAGCGCAAGGCTCTCCTCAAATAGCGAGCGTGCCATTGAGGCGTCACCCTGACTAAGAGCCACTTGCCCGGACACGTAGCAGTGGAGGGCCAGACCATCTTTGTCGCCAACCTCCTTGAAGAGTGCCAGACTTTCCTCAAGCAGGGGGTGAATCAGCGTCGGATCGCGGTGAGCAAGAAAGCGCAGTTCAGCATCCAGGAGCAGCGCGAGAGCCATGCCTCGTTTGTTGGCTCGCTCTCTGAAGAGCGTCAGGCTCTCCTCGAGCAAGGCTCTAGCTTTAGCGTAATCACCCTGGTACCTGGCCAGATTCGCCAGGTTGTAGAGCGTGAAGGCGACGCTATCCCGGTCGTCCATTGCCCTGTAGAGTTCCGAAGACTCCTCGAGGAGTGCGCCTGCTCTGGCCAGGTCGCCCTGCAACCAGGCTGCATGCCCTAGCAAGTAGAGGGCTCGTGCAATGCCTGGTGAGTCACCCAGGGCGCGAGACAGGGTTAAACTCTCTTCCACCAAGATCGTTGCTCGCTCCGCGTCACCCTGCATGGTGACCAGCATCGCGGCAGCACAGAGCGCTTTCGCACGCACAGGTGCTGCAACTCCCTCGCTTCCCGCCAGTGCCCTCTCCAGGGCGTTTCGCCCCTCACTGTAGTGGCCATGGACATGCCAGAACTCCGCCAGCGCTCCCCCCAACCGCAAGAGGACCTCTCGGCGCTGTGCAACGTCCTCCGCAGGCTCCAGCGACCAGCGGACGACCGCGCGCAGGTTGTTATGCTCTCCCTCCAACCGCTCCAACCAGACTGCTTGTTGTGGGCCGGAGAGTTCCGCATTTGCCTCCTCCGCCAATGCCAGGTAGTACACGGCATGCGCATGCCGCGTAGCTTCCGCTTCTCCACTGACGGTCAGGCGCTCCAGCCCATACTCGCGGATCGTCTCGAGCATTCCGAGGCGAAGCTCATCTTCTCCCTGCCCGGTCTGTTGTAGGAGGCTCTTGTCGATCAGTGACGCTACTTTGTCCAGGACCTGTCCCTCTCCGTCACCATTGCCAAGAGCAGCACATATCGCCTCTATAGCCTGGAGAGAACAGCCGCCGACGAAGACGGAGAGTCGCTGGAAGAGTCTTTGCTCCTGGGCATCTAACAGATTATAGCTCCACTCGACGGTATTGCGGAGCGTCTGCTGTCGCGCTGGTACATCCTGTGCCCTACTCGTCAACACTGAAAGTCGGTGCTCCAATCGTCCCAGCAATGTTCGTGGTGGCAGCAGTTTAATTCGTGCCGCCGCCAATTCAATAGCGAGCGGCAATCCATCCAGGTGTACACAAATCTGCGCGATGACATGCGCATTGGTGGCGGTCACCTGGAAGTCGGGCTTGACAGCCCGCGCGCGCTCGAGGAAAAGGACTGCCGCCGCATACTGCGCGAGATCCTCACTCTTTGAGGAATGTTTGAGATCAGGAAGTGCTAGCGGTAGTACAGGAAACTCATGTTCACCGTGTATATGCAGCACTGCGCGGCTAGTTACCAGAATCTTGAGGTGGGGACAGGCTGACAACAGTTCCACAAGCCTCGGCGCCGCCACCAGCACCTGCTCAAAGTTGTCGAGCAGCAACAGCAGTCGCTTGTCTCGTAGGGATGCTTTCATGAGGTCAAGCAGCGCTTGATCACCAATCTCTTTGACTCCAAGTTCATGAGCGATAGTGGGAACGACCAGGTCAGGATCGCTGATGGTGGCCAGCGGAATGAAGCAGACACCATCGGTGAAGTCATTGAGCAAGTCGCTTGCGATTTGCAGGCTCAGGTGAGTTTTGCCGACGCCACCAGGGCCTGTGAGAGTTACGAGGCGCACCTCCGGTCTAAGCAGGAGAGCGTACGCCGCCGCTACTTCCTGCTCGCGCCCAATCAAGGACGTCAGCGGTGTAGGCACGTTACAGGTGAACGTGTATAGCGGCGTAGTTGGCTTTCTCGAACGAAGAACGAGTACCTTATCCTGCATAGCCGATTGCTCCCAAGCGCCTTCACCTTCGAGTGAAAGTCTCCTGTATCTTCCAGGGATACACCTCTTACGCCTCTGCTTTATATTATACATTTTAGAAGACAGAAAGTTTTTCGCACTAACAGGAGTATGCATTCTTCATGCCCCGGATTACTATATACAGGAACACACTGCACAAGTGATATACTTCACAAGGTGCATGCTCTCCGTTTGCTCTTCTGGTTCGGTCTCATTGCGTACGACGCACGCTTTCTGTTCATCTGCGCACAAAGAGGTAGATGGAGCGAGAAATATTATGGATTCCCTTCAGACTCACCACACTGCACCTTCTCGACATGAGGCTCCACCTGTACTTTCATTGCCACTACCATGAGGTGCCAGCTCAGCCGACCGAACGGCAGTGGTAACAGTTCTTCAAGCAAATAGACAAGCCAAAAGATCACTCGCAGAATCTCGTATGCCCATTCCCAAACCAGGACATAGCGACACACAACGAGCAAAGGCAAGTTGACCCACTCGGCTAGCCCCAGTCCTGTACGATTGACACGTTGAACACGAAATGTTGATCCCAGCAGGGTACAGATTTGGTCGCAGGAGTAATGACGATGAACACCGGTTTGTACAATTTCTTGTGGAAAGAGACCATGCCGGGTGACGCGCACGAGTTGGGCATACAGATTCAGAGAGTCGAGCCATCGCAAGAGCCCATGATGAGGAACGCTGATAACAAGTGTTCCTCCCGGTTTCAGGATACGGCAAATTTCGCGTATGGCTGCTGTTTCATCAGTTACATGTTCAAGAACATCCAGGCAGAGAATACCATCGAAGCTGGCATCGGCCAGCGGTAACTCTTCGACGGTGCAAAGCAAATACTCGCCTGTGGGATAGATGCGCTTTGCCCATGCGATACACCATGGAGAGTTGTCTACCCCCACCGCCCGATATCCCTTCCGCCTGAGCTTCGCTGTAGCGTAGCCAACCGAACAGCCCAGGTCCAACACGCGCCCTTGATGAAACGGTAAAGCTCTAATAGCCCTATCCCAGCGTGCCATCAATTTCTCCTCCTTTGTGGCGCAGTTATTACGGCTCAATCCACTTACAGGTCGGGAGGTTTGTTGATCTTTCGTTATGGTCCTTTCCTCTTTTGTAGAGTTTATCATATTCCAGGTTCGTTGACTCTACAAAATCGAGGCAAGGTCATACGTGATCCCAGAAGCAAAACAGAGTAGATGTGGCGAAAAAGGAAATAGGGAGCCAAGGTGGAACGTATGTATGCAGGAACACTCTCAAGCCCATGCGTTTGTGATATGATATGCAGCACGATGGCCATTCCCTTCTCAACATATCCGACGCAAGTCAACCAAGTTCAGTGAACCGGAAGTATCCGCCTGCTTCTCATGGAGCGGTAGCAAACTAAGGAGGACCAGGTCATGTCGAGTTTTCTCGCGGTTAAAAAGAATGTCAACACAGGTGAGGTCGCCGGGTTCTATGATCCGCAATTTGAACGAGTAGCCGAGGAATTCGTGCGAAATTTCTAGGAGAGGGGCGAGGTCGGGGCAGCGGTATCTATTATTATCGAGGGTGAAAAGGTTGTGGATCTATGGGGAGGGAGCGCGGATCCTGCTTCCAATAAACCCTGGGTGGAAGATACAATTGCACTTGTATGGTCAGCGACCAAGGGGGCGACCGCGCTGTGCGCTCATATGCTTGCTGATCGCGGCCTGCTCGATCTCGATGCGCCTGTAGTACGCTACTGGCCGGAGTTCGGCCAAGCAGGCAAGGAGGCAATTCCGGTGAAGATGCTGCTCAATCACCAGAGTGGCCTCGCGGCTATCCGCGAACCATTGCCTCCAGGAGCATTTTGCGAATGGGAGTTGATGATCAAGGCCCTGGAGAAAGAGGAGCCATGGTGGAGACCGGGTAGCATGCATGGGTATCATGGATTTACATTCGGCTGGTTGGTTGGTGAGGTCGTGCGCCGGGTCTCCGGTAAGTCACTGGGGACCTTCTTTCGCGAGGAAGTAGCGGAACCGCTCGGCCTTGATTTCTGGATTGGCCTGCCGGAAGCGCTTGAAAACCGGGTGGCTTTTATGATTCCTGCGCCGCCTCCCGGCCCTGAGGGACTTATGCCTCCCATGTTCGTTGCAATGGCGGATCCCACCTCCCTGCAAACACTGGTAATGTTCAATAGCGGCGGGCACATGCTGCCTGGGCCAGATGGCGTGTTCGGCTTCAACGTGCAGGCAGCCCATGCCGCCGAAATCGGTGCGGCTGGTGGAATCTCGAATGCGAGGGGATTGGCCGGAATGTATGCTCCACTCGCCAATGGCGGCAGCCTGAACGGCGTCAGGCTGGTAGGCCGGGAGAGCCTGGCACGTATGGCAGCCGTCTCCTCGGCCAGCGGCTTAGACGCAACGGTGCTGGCCCCTACACGCTTCTCGCTGGGCTATGTCAAATCAATAGACAATCGTCGCGAACCTTCGTGTACCGAAAACGACAGCGTGATTCTCTCAGAAGAGGCCTTCGGACACTCCGGATTTGGAGGAGCGCTTGGGTTTGCCGACCCGGTAGCCAGGATGTCTTTCGGGTACGTTATGAACAGGATGGGCCAGGGATTGGGACTGAACGCGCGAGGCCAGAGCCTGGTGGATGCTGCGTACCTTTCCCTGGGCTACACTTCCAATGCTGGTGGAAGCTGGATAAAATAGCAGCCGCCAGGCAAGGAGGATGAGGAGCCTTGCTCACCCACTGAAGTTCTCATGGTTTGAAAAGGAGGGAAGCCCAATGACCGCTACAAAGATCAGCTATGCAACATGTCCCCTGTGCGAAGCAACCTGTGGATTGGAGATCGAAACACGTGGCCGCGAGATTCTCTCCATCCGGGGAGATACTCAAGACGTTTTCAGTCATGGCTACATCTGTCCAAAAGCCTACAGTCTCAAGGAGTTGCATGCCGATCCGGATTGTATCCGCGAACCATTGGTGCGTAGAGATGACCGGTGGCTGAGCGTGAGCTGGGAGGATGCGTTCGCAGAGATCGAGCGCGGACTGATGCCCCTCCTGCAAGAGGGTGGGCGGGATGCCCTCGCCATCTATATCGGCAACCCAAATGCACATAACCTCGCGAGCCTGCTCTATTTACCTGTCTTTTTGCAGGCAGCGAGAACCCATAATGTTTTCTCCGCCTCAACGCTCGATCAGATGCCCAAGCATGTATCGGCAGGGCTGATGTTCGGTACGGTGCTTTCCATCCCTGTACCCGACCTGGAGCGTACTGACTACCTGCTGCTGCTCGGCGCCAATCCGCTTGTTTCGAATGGAAGCCTCATGACCGCTCCTGATATGCGCGGCCGCCTGCGGCGATTACGCCAGCGCGGGGGCAAAGTTGTGGTGATCGATCCCTACCGCACGCGTACCGCACAGGAGGCCGACGAACATCACTTCATCCGGCCGGGGCACGACGCGCATTTCCTGTTTGCGCTCGTGCATACACTCTTTGCCGAAGGGCTGGTGGCTCCAGGGAAGCTCTCTAACCATATTGCGGGCTTTGAGCAGGTGCGCGTGCTGGCTGAGCCTTTTACGCCCGAAAACGTGGCCGATGCCTGTGGCATTGCAGCGCCTGTAATTCGCTGTATCGCGCGCGAGCTGGCAGCTACTCCACGAGCAGCGGTGTATGGCCGCATCGGCACCTGCACGCAGGCGTTTGGAACGCTCACAAGCTGGCTCGTAGACATGCTGAATGTCCTGACCGGCAACCTCGACCAGGAAGGAGGAGCCATGTTCCCGAAGGCTGCCGCCGGGGCGCGTAATGCGACCGGTGCTCCCGGGAAAGGGCGCGGCGTGCGGTTTGGACGCTGGAAGAGCCGCGTGCGCGGACTACCTGAATTCTATGGCGAACTACCGGCCTCCTGCCTGGCCGAAGAGATCGACACGCCAGGAGAGGGGCAGGTTCAGGCGCTGATCACGCTGGCGGGTAATCCCGCGCTCAGCACTCCCAATGGCCACCGCCTGCAACAAGCGCTCGGAAAGCTCAAGTACATGGTGAGCGTGGATATCTACCTCAATGAAACGACGCGCTACGCCAACGTGATCCTGCCACCTCCCCCGGCGTTGGCCCGTTCTCACTATGATCTCGCGCTTTACCAGCTAGCTGTCCACAACGTTGCGCACTACTCTCCGCCTGTAATCGAACGCGAGCCGGGGGCACTGGACGAATGGGAAATCTTCCTGCGCCTGGCAGGGTTACTCGCAGGGCAAGGATCCGATGCAAATGCCAGCTCCCTGGACGACCTCAGCGTGACGATGCTCATCCAGCGTGAGGTAGCAACGGTTGGTTCGCGGGTCGAAAACCGGGACGCGGGTGAAATACTCGATGCCCTCAAGCCGAGGCGAGGGCCAGAGCGTATGCTTGACTTCTTACTGCGCAGCGGCCCATACGGCGACGGGTTTGGCGGACAAGATGGGCTGAGCCTGGCAATGCTGGAAGCCCATCCGCATGGCATTGATCTCGGCCCTCTCCAGCCGCGCATCCCGGAAATATTGCGCACGCCGTCTGGCAAAATCGAGCTGGCTCCGCAGCCGATGGTGGACGATGTAGAGCGATTACACATCGCTCTTGAGAAGGATGTGGCCAGGGAAGGCGAACACATGCTCCTCATAGGCCGGCGCGACTTGCGTTCCAATAACTCCTGGATGCACAATCTCCATGTCCTCACGAAGGGCAAAGAACGCTGCACACTCCATATGCATCCCGACGATGCTGCTCGCCTTGGCATGGCTGACGGGGAGATGGCTACTGTTGCTTCGCGCGCTGGCTCGGTCGAGGTTCCGGTCGAGATCACCGATGCCATCATGCCAGGAGTCGTCAGTATCCCTCATGGATGGGGACATACCTCACCCGGAACAAAGATGCGCATTGCCACAGAACATTCCGGAGTCAACACGAACATTTTGACCGATGAAGAGGAGGTTGATCGGCTATCGGGTAACGCTGTGCTAAATGGTATCCCCGTGACAGTGCAGAACAAGTCGTACGGCGATTTGGCCTGAGTATGCAGATGAGTTCATTCCACTACAATGAGGAAGTCATTCGAGAGCACCCACAACAACGGATTTTCTTCAACCTGTTTGCCGAGAACTGGCATCACCGCCAGGCTGTGCGGGCATCCCTGGCCGAAAGCTCCCAACTGCCTGACTAATGCAGATCTCGACACGTCGAGCTATCTTCCAAGCACCTCCTGGCTGAACTGCCCCCTATATTAAACCACAGTCTGCTTGAGCGAGTAGCCATGCGGAAAATGGGCACGAATATTTACGTGCTATTTATGTCAAGGTAAGGTACGTTTATGCGCCGTTTACGCCCAATCGACTACACTGTCATCATAGTCTTATAACAGTGTTCACTCATCTTGTGGCTGCGACGAGTCTGTGATTCGTTCACGCATCCCGCTCGCAAAGAAAGACTCGCACTGGTACGCTTGCAGTGGCGCCAGCAGACCACCCGAGAAAGGAGTTTGACTGCTCTCCCTATGACAACAGACTCATCAACTCTTACATACAACGTGTCGAGCCGGACCACGTCCGCCATTGAATTACGGGACGTCACCAAGCGCTTTCTGACGCCCGCTGGCCAGGCCTACACGGCGATACGGGACGTCACCCTCAGCGTCGCGCCTGGCGAGTTCTGCGCGGTGGTCGGCCCGACCGGCTGCGGCAAATCCACCACCCTGGGTCTCATCTCCGGCCTGGAGCGGCCCAGCGCAGGTTCGGTGCAAGTGATGGGAGAGCCCGTGCAGGGCATTGACCCGCGCATTGGCTATGTCTTCCAATCTGATGCGGTCTTCCCCTGGAAGAACGTGCTCAGCAATGTCGCCACTGGCCCGCTGTTCCGCGGTCAGCCAAAAGCCGAGGCGTTCAAGCATGCGCGCGATTGGATCGCGCGTGTTGGACTTACCGGGTTCGAGGACCGCTACCCGCACCAACTCTCTGGCGGCATGCGCAAGCGTGTGGCACTGGCTCAGACCTTTATCAACGAGCCGCAGATCCTGCTGATGGACGAGCCGTTCAGCGCCCTCGACGTGCAGACGCGGACCTTGATGGAAGACGAACTGCTCAATCTGTGGTCCTCCCTCTCGGCCTCCGTCGTCTTCGCTACACTATCGACCTGCCGCGTCCTCGCAAAGTGGCGGAAATCCGCTTCGAGCCGCGTTTTGTCCAACTGTATCACGACATCTGGGAAGATCTTCGCAACGAGGTGATGATTAGCTATGAGCGCAATAAACAACGAGTCTAAAGAGACCGTCACCACTCCTGAGAGTCAAGGAGTGCCATCGGCCACCGCTGCCCGCCGCCGTCGCCGCATTGTGGTCAACATGCTGCGCGTCCTGCTCCTGGTCGTGATCATCGGCGGCTGGGAACTCACCACGCGTGTCGGCATCGTTGACCCCTTCTTTTGGGGCCAACCCTCTGGGATCTGGGCGCAGATCGTGACGTGGGTGACGCAGGGGACGGCGCAGGGTCCCTTGTGGGAGCAAATCGCCGTCACGTTAGAAGAGACTGTCCTCGGCTTTCTGATCGGCGTGGCGCTCGGGGTCATCTTTGGTGTGGTCCTGGGACGTAATCGCTTCCTGGCAGACGTGCTGGGCCCCTTTATCAAGGCGGCCAATTCGATCCCGCGTGTCGTGCTCGGCTCCATTTTCATTATCGGGCTGGGCCTGGGGATCCAATCGAAAGTCGCGCTGGCGGTCGTGCTGGTCTTCTTCATCGTGTTTTTTAACGCCTTTCAGGGGGTGCGCGAGGTTGATCGCAACCTGCTGGCGAACGCACGCATCCTGGGGGCTAACCAACGACAACTCTCCACAGCGGTGATCATCCCTTCAGCACTGACGTGGATCATCGCCAGCCTGCACACCAGCTTCAGCTTTGCGCTGGTCGGCGCGGTGGTCGGCGAGTTCCTGGGCTCGACGCAGGGCATTGGCCTGATGATCCAGACCGCGCAAGGCGCCTTCAACGCCAATGGCGTCTTCGCGGCGATGGTGATCCTGGCCGCGGTCGCCTTGCTTTCAGAGCTGCTGATCACCACACTGGAAAACCGCCTGATCACCTGGCGGCCCAATACCGTCGCCGATGTGACCATCTAGATCATGTACAAGTCGGCACCTATCCATCGCTGCAACGAGGCTCTCGCGGCTAGTCTCAGGTCTAGGGACGGGGCCGAGCCTCGATGCAAGAAAAAGGAGGAAATAGCTAAAGAAGCGCAAGAAAGGCTACGGTACTTGTCACCGCGGCCAGAATAACGCCCGATCGATGGGATCTCTTGGCGGCAACATCTGGTTACGCGTGTGACCATCGAAGACAGGAAAGGAAAAGGCATATGAACTCACGGAGTCGACAGATTTGCATACTAACTGGTATTATCTTAGTGCTCATCCTTAGTGCGTGCGGCAGTAGCAGTAACGGCAGTAGTAGTAACGGCAGCGCAAAAACCCACCTCACGATCATTGTTGGTGGGCTCAGCAAGCAGATCTATTTGCCGAATGAGCTCGCTAAGCGGCTGGGGTACTTTGATCAAGCGGGCCTCGATGTGTCGCTGATCGACGAGACATCTGGACAGGCGTCCACGGACGCCGTGCTAGCGGGCCAGGTGGAGGCCGGCTCGGGGTCGTACAACCACACCATCGAGCTCCAGGCGCTGGGCAAATCGCTCACAGAGGTGGTCCAGTTGAATATCGCGCCCGGTGAAGCCGAAATGGTGTCCGCCAAAGAGGCAGGGCAGATCCAGTCAGCCAAAGACCTCAAAGGCAAGAACCTGGGCGTCACCGAGCTCGGCTCAGGAACACAAACCCTGACCACCGCAATCCTCCACAATGTTGGGATTACACCAAACCAGGTGCATTTCATACCAGTGGGTGCTGGCGACACGTTTATCGCGGCGATGCAGCAGGGCCGAATCGATGCAGGTATGACCACCGAACCAACGATCTCACGGCTGATAGCGAGTGGTGTTGGAAAAGTCCTGGTAGACCTGCGCACACCGCAGTCGACCCAGGCGGCTCTCGGCGGGTCCTACCCCTTCATCTGCGTCTTTATGAAAAACGATTACGTCAACAGCCACAAAGACGTCGTCCAGAAGCTGGTGAACGCCTACGTCAAGGCGCTGAAGTGGATCCACACGCATACGGCGGAGCAGATCGCTGACATGATGCCGCCCGACTACTACGCTGGCAATAAAACCCTCTACGTGACGGCCTTGCAAAACCAGTTGGCCATCTTCAGCCCAGATGGGAACATGCCCGATGGCGGCCCCCAGTCCGTACTCAACATTGAGTATCAGAGCAATCTGATCCCGCAGAGCAAGCAGATCGATCTGAGCAAAACGTTCACCAACGAGTTCACGGGTAAAGCGACCGGCTAATATCCCGGCCATGAAAGCTCGGGTGCCAACCTCGGAAGCTGGCACCCGAGCCATTTCACCTGGCGAGCACGAACGAGAATAAGTTGAAGGTGGTATAATGCACGAGTGTCGACACCGTGGTGCTAGACCTGGTATTGGATAGGTAAGTATGTTGTCCAGGGCAAGGCGAGATTGCATTCACCGTCTTCGTTGCGCTCAGTGAGCGCGCCAGAGGCGAAGTGATCGGTAATCTTTGGAGGCTCGGCATATGCACGGGCGGGTCGCCCGGCAAAACTCACCGAGGAGTACTGGCTATGCTGCATTTCGCGCGTCGATCTCTCCTGTTCCAATTGCTGAGCGTCTACCTGCTCTTTGTTGTCATTGTGCTGATCGGAGGTGTTGGGGTCAACGCCGTGGTCGAGCAGCAGTTGAGCAATGACGTCCAGGCATCGGACCAGGCGCTGGCGCAAGAGATCGCACTCGAGACCAGCCTCCAACTACACGGCGCCGAGGACTCGCTTGTCTCACTAGGCAAGCTTGCACTACAGGCTGGTACATCTGACGCGATGATGAACACCTTCCATGCTTACCAGGCCGCTCGCAGCGACGTGGATCAGGTCTTCTGGCTCGACCCGGTGGGCGGCCTGCGCGTCTCCTGGCCGCCAAACAAGGTCAGGTTAGGGGCGGAATTTGCTCCCCCCGGCGTCATCCAGCGTGCTCTCACGGCCACCGGCCCGGTCTTCGAGGTGGGCATTGCGGCTGAAACGACCTACAACCCAGGCCTCATCGTCGCTGAACCTGTGCGCGTTCCCGGTGGTACGTTGGTCGGCATCGTAGCGGCAAGCTTCTCACTCGTCGAGCTTAGCGACACCCTGACCCCGGTCGTCCAGGCGCAGCAGCGCCAGGGCCGACAACTCATGATCAGTATCATTGATGACCTTGGCGAACTCATTGCTACGCCCGAGCACCAACGAATATTGCAGACAGTGCTTGACGAGCTGCCGGGCGCCGACCAGGCACTGCGGGGTCACGCGTCCTCACGCCTGGGTCAGGGACCCGATGGCCAGGACTGGCTTTTCAGCGCCGTTCCTGTCCCAGATTCCGGCTGGGCCGTCGTCGTGCGGAGGCCTGCAAGCGAGGTGCAGGCTGTTGTCGCGCAGTTCCATCTCTGGCTGCTGACGGCAGCACTGCTCTTCGCCATCGGTGGCTTGCTGTTCTGGTTCATGCTGGTGGGCAGGGTCATCCGTCCTCTCCATATACTCGCCATCCAGCACCAGGCGCTGCCTGCCTCGGAGCAAGCAATCCCGGTACATGCGACTGTACTCGCCGCGCGTGACGACGAGGTCGGCGACCTGGCACGCTCGCTCGTCCGTCTGGAGCGCGATGGGTTGGAAAAACTCGGCGAGTTGCGCACGCTGCTGGAAACGTCGAATGCTGTGGTGCGGTCGCTTGAACCGCACGCTGTCGTAGGAAAAATCATGCGTGAGGTGCGACGGCTGGTGGATGTGCAGGCCGCAGCGGTGCTCCTACCAGATGAGCAGGACGTTCTGCGTGTACTGGTCAGCGATGGGCACAATGAACATTACGACCGCGCACTCTCCCTGTCTCCTGATAACGTGAGTTCGGCTGCGGTGCTGGCACTGCGCGAGGGTAAGCCAGTGCAGAAACTGCTCGGTCCTGGGCAGCCATGGCCATCGCTCTCCTACGACGAAGGCTTTCGCTCGGTACTGGCGATCCCGATCATAAGTCGACACGCGGGAGGCGTGGTTCTGCTGGTACATCGCACCGAGCCCCATCGCTTTAACCAGCACGAGATCGACTTGCTGCTGGCATTCGCTAACTATGCTACACTCGCCTGGGAACACGCGGTACTCTACGAGCGCAGCGACGAGCGTCTACGCGAGGTAGCACAAGAGAACGAGCGGCTGTACCAGCAAGCCTCGGAGGAGAAGCAGAAGCTGGAGGCGATCATGGGCAGTATGAGCGACGGGCTGGTGCTGACAGGCATCGATGGGACGGTGCTGTATGCCAACCTGGGAGCAAGCACTATCACGGGCCTTCCCAGCGAGGCACTGGAACGCCGCCCTATCAGTGCGCTCTACGATGCGCTGCGCTCGATGGCAGTGGATCCTGTTGTGTGCGAGCGAGCCCTGGCGCAGGCTGAATCGGCCGAGGCCACGGATTTGATCGTTGAGATCAGGAGAAATGGTCGACGCCTTGTCATCCACCTGCGGTTGTTTGATGTGGGCGACGAGTCAGGGCAGGCCATTGGACGCGGCCTGCTGCTGCGCGACATTACGCGCGAGCGAGAACTCGACGAGTTCAAGACGACGTTACTGGCAGCGGTCGGCCACGAGTTGCGCACACCGCTGGCGGCGATCAAAGGCTACGCCTCGACGTTGCTCCAGGAAGACGTGACCTGGCCACCTGCCGACCAGCGCCATTTCTTGCAGACGATCAGCGGTGAAGCCGATCGCCTGGCGCGGCTCGTAAGCAACTTGCTCGACCTCTCGCGCCAGGAAGCCGGGCTGCTCCTGCTTAACCGCGTGCCAACCAGGGTGCAATATCTCGTGTTGGAGACCATTGAGCAACTAGGACACCTGGAAGCGATGCTATCTGTGCATATTCCCGATGACCTGCCTCTAGTGAACACGGACAGCGCACGCATAGAGGTTGTGCTCCACAACCTGGTCGCCAACGCGCTGGTATATGGCGCGGGCGAAGTGTGCATCAGTGCTGAGAGGCGGAATGATGTGATCGTCATATCAGTCTCGGACAATGGGCCAGGCATTGCACTCGATGAGCTGCCACATGTATTCGAGCGTTTCTACCGGGCGCAGCATGGTCGCCAGCGACATTCTAGCGGCACTGGCCTCGGACTGACGATCTGCAAGGCCTTCATCGAGGCCCACGGAGGGGCTATCTGGGTGGAGAGCAGCGTGCAGGGCACCACTATCTCGTTCTCACTGCCGCTTGTCTCGCCTGTCGCTGCCGCTGTACCTGTTGATACAGCGGCAATTGAACTCTTGATAGAGGAACGGGAGCGTGTATGACGACGAAGATGAAGCGTATTCTGCTCGCCGAAGATGAAGTGGCATTGCGCGACTTTGTGAGCCGGAACCTGCACGTACGCGGCTTCGAGGTACTCGAAGCAAGCAACGGGCTGGAAGCTATGGCCGTGTGGGAGCGGGAAGATCCTCACCTGCTGATTCTGGACATCATGATGCCCCGCATGGACGGCCTCGAAGTCTGCCGGCGCGTCCGTGAGCATTCTGCAGTGCCCATCATCGTGTTGACCGCGCTGGATGCTGAAAGCGACAAGGTCACTGCGCTCGATCTGGGCGCAGACGATTACCTGACCAAGCCGTTTGGAGTGGAAGAACTGCTGGCCCGCGTGCGCGCCGTGTTGCGCCGTACCCAGTGGGAGGTGATGCCGCCCACTGGAGGCGTAAAACAATTTGGAAACCTCGAGATCGATCTGACGGGGCACGTCGTGCGACTTTCGGGCGCGGAGGTGCGGCTGTCGCCAACAGAGTTTGCTGTTTTGAAACAACTTATCTCCCATGCAGGCAAGGTGCTCACTCATCGTATGCTGCTGCAAAGTATCTGGGGACCCGAATACAGCGGTGAGGCCGAGTACCTGCGCGTGTATATCAACCGTTTGCGCCAGAAGCTGGAGCCCGACCCTGCCAACCCGTTCTACTTACTCACAGAGCCGGGCGTTGGGTATCGCTTTGCGGCGCCGGATCGTGAGGGAGCACGCAGACGCCCTCCTTCAGCACATAACAGCGGCGGCTCAGGTATTCAAGCAGACAAGGTATGACACTGCACGTGACATTGTAATAGGAAATAGATAAAGAAAAGGAGCTTTGTACATAGCAATGGATTTTGGAATCATTGTTCCCCAGGGATGGCGATTGGACCTGGTGGGCATAGCCGACCCTGCCGAAGCCTATGAAGCGATGACCCGCGTTGCCAAGGAAGCCGAAACGCTAGGCTTTCATTCTCTGTGGCTCTACGATCATTTCCACACCATTCCCATTCCTGCGCAAGAAATTACTTTTGAATGCTGGATTAGCACTGCCGCGTTGGCCCGCGATACTGCTCATATGCGCATCGGCCAGATGGTGACCTGTAACAGCTATCGCAACCCTGCGCTCCTGGCCAAGATGGCCAGCACTGTCGATGCGCTCAGTCATGGCCGCCTCGTGCTGGGCATCGGTGCGGGCTGGTACGAGCACGAATATCGCGCATATGGTTACCCCTATCCTGAGACAGGCGAGCGCTTAGGGCGCCTGCACGAGGCCATTCAGATCATCCTGGCCATGTGGACGCAAGATGAAGCTACTTTTGAAGGGACTTACTATCAGGTCAGAGGAGCTATTAACCAACCCAAAGGAGTACAGAAACCGCATATTCCTTTATTGATTGGAGGAGGTGGGGAAAAGGTCACTCTCAGGCTGGTCGCACAATACGGGAACGCTTGCAACGTGGGGGGCGATATAGCGACTATCAAACACAAGTTCGCAGTTCTCAAGCACCATTGTGACGAACTCGGCCGGGATTACAACAGTATCCGGCGTACCACGCTCATTGATGATTGTGCCATCGCCGAAACTGAGGAAGCTGCAATTGCGAAATTAACGCCAGCCCAGCGCAACAACCTCGAGGAGATGCGTCAAACGGCGCTCATTGGCACTCCCACGATGATTCGCCAACGCCTGGCAGAATACGAAGCGGCCGGGGTGCAAGAAATTATCATTCGCTTTGTTGACGCACCCCAACTGGAATCAGTCCATCTGTTCGCACGGGAGTGTATGGGCAGGCACTAACATAGAATCACTGTTTCAAAAGGTCCTATCTGGCAGAGCTGAAACGCTTCCTGGTGCATCGCGAAGGCGAGGCGGAGCCCCGTGCACCGAAGGCAGCATGAGAGTGACCGTCGTTCCTTCGTCAGGGATGCTAGTCAGGGCGAGCCGACCGCCATGAGCAATAGCGATGCTGTGAGCAATGGAGAGTCCGAGGCCCGTGCCTCCGACCTGGCGCGAGCGAGCCTTGTCCACCCGGTAGAAGCGTTCGCCCAGGTGCGGCAAATGCTCGGCGGCAATGCCAATGCCAGTATCGCGCACCTCCAGCAGGGCCTGTTCATCTTGTGCCGTTGTGTGCAGCATGACATGGCCACCGCGCCGGTTGTATTTGATGGCGTTGTCGAGCAGCACCAGCACTGCTTGTTCCAACAGCATCGGGTCGCCAATTATGTATGCAGTGCCAGTCTGCTCTACCTGTATTGTAACCCCTACCTGGTCGGCCAGGGCTTGTACGCGCCGCGCCCCTGCGAGGGCCACGTCGGCGAGGTTCACCACCTCGTACTCCCGGTGGGAGGAGCTGTTATCCAGGCGAGCGAGGGTCAGCATGTTGTTTGCCAGGGTCGCCATGTGGTTCGCCTCGGTGACGATGTCCTCCAACAGTGCCGCATCGGGTTCCTCCAGGCGCTCGCGACCGCGCAGCAGGACCTCCGCATCGGCACGCAGCAGCGTCAGCGGCGTGCGCAGTTCGTGTGCAGCATCAGCGATAAAGCGCTGCTGATTGGTCCAGGCCAATCGCGCCGGTGCCAACGCACGATTCGCCAGGAACAACCCACCCGCTCCCGCGCCGAGCAGTGACACTCCCCCAACGCTGAGTAAGAGCAAGAGCAGCATCGACAACTCGGATTCCTGTGCCTGGACAGACTCGCCAATTACCACCACGCCTACATTTCCGTTCCCCGCTGGACTTGGAACCACCAGCGCATAGCGATAGAGCTTCCCAACCGTGCCTCCTGCATCAACAATATCACTTGCCGGCTGGTTCGTCTGTAAGGACATCTGCGCCAGAGTATTGGTGAGAAAGGCAGATGGGAGACCTGCCGTATTTTCGCCTGGCAGCAGAGAGCCGTGCTGGTCGAAGCACACAACCAGCTCGGGCATACGTTGTTCTGGGCCAGCAGGCTGACCAAATGGACCTGGAGGGGCGAATGGCGGGCAAGCCCCAGGCGAGCCGGTGAACCATTCATTCATATGTACCTGGGCATGCATGGCAGCGTCGCGCTCAATGGGCGTAAGGAGGAAGTATTGAGCGCTTAGGTAGAGCGCGACGCTGAACAGCACCAGGGCAGCGGCCAACACCGCGCAGTACCAGAGCGTCAAACGCATGCGCAGCCCCTGAAAGAGGGCCGCCCCTGCCTCTTGTGAGAGGTGACCCTTCCTGCCGTGCAGGGGCCACCGGGCAAATCTACTCCTGTTCATGCTGCTCCCCTCCCTGCCGTATGTACTATGCCTCGATCTTGTAGCCCACGCCGCGTACTGTTTTGATCAACGGACGCGAGAAGCCCTGGTCAATCTTGTCACGCAGGTAGTGAATGTAGATATCCACCACATTGGAGAGCGCCTCCAGGTCATAGCGCCAGACCGCATCGGTAATTTGCGTGCGGGTCAGCACCTGTCCGGGATGGCGCATCAGGTATTCCAGCAGGGCAAACTCTTTGGCCGTCAACTCGATGACGTGTCCATCGCGACGTGCCTCGTGTCGCACGAGATCAAGTGTCAGATTACCCGCCGTGAGCTGGAGCGCCTCATCAAAGCGACGATCACGGCGGCGCAGCAGGGCATTGATGCGCGCCAGGAGTTCCTCCATGGCGAAGGGCTTGGTCAGATAGTCATCGGCCCCCACATTGAGCCCCGTCACGCGGTCCTCGACGGCACCGCGTGCTGTGAGCATCAGCACTGGCGACATCACGTGTTCGGCGCGCATCTGGCGGCAGATCTCCAATCCATCGAGTCCAGGCAACATCACATCGAGAATCACCACATCATAGGTATCGCTCAGGGCAAGATCCAGACCGGTGTGCCCATCGTGCGCGAGATCAACCGTGTGCCGTTCCTCCAGCAGGACGCGGCGCAGCAAAAACGCCAGTCGCTGCTCGTCTTCCACCACAAGAATGTGCATCAGTCCATTCCTTTCTTCTACTTAGGTGTACACCAGTCACGGTAGATTCTTCTTCTTTACTCTACTACATAGAGAGAGCAGGATGGAAGATCAGTTCCTGACAGAGAGAAGGATAGCATCACTTCATTGGAACGGGATTGGAAAGAGATTTGAGCGTTCTCATGTTGAGGTAGCGAGTGGACCGGGAACGCGGAAGGCTCAATTTATCTATCTATCTATCTGATAGCAACGCAGTGCATTCTCCGCCCAGAGCTTACGCCTGGCTGGAAGCGGCAAGCGCGCGGTGAGCGCTTCCAGCGTCTCGTACCAGAGGTGGAGGGGAGATGCGAACAAGACAACGGGCCAGTCGCCGCCGAACAGGATGCGCTCTTCCCCAAACACCTCTAACGCGACATTGATGAACGGCTCCAGATCGGTAGGCTGCCAGCGTTCGTGATCGGCCTCGGTCACAAGGCCACTGATCTTACAGACGACGTTCGGCAGCGCAGCAAGTTTGCGCAGGTTCGCCTTCCAGGGGTTGAGCTGGTGTTGTTTGATGGCTGGCTTCCCCAGGTGATCCAGGATGAAAGCTGTGTGCGGGCAGCGGCGTACCAGTTCAATGACGCCCGGTAACTGCCAGTGCTTGATGCAGAGGTCGAACGAAAGGTTATACTCCGCCAGCAGGCGTACTCCAGCGACGAAATCTGGCCGCAGGCAGTAGTCGGGTTCCGTTTCGTCCTGGAGGTTGCGCCGGACTCCTTTGATGAGAGACGAGACGGCTAACAGGGATTCCAGGTGCGCGCGAACGGAGGCGCCATGCTCGACTGGAGCCGCCGCGACGATCGCCTGCAAACGCGGCTCCTCGTTGGCGAGATCGGCGACATAGCGCACCTCACGTAGCGCCTCCTGGGCCTCTACGCCTACTTCGACATAGACCATCGCTATGATAGGGAGGCTCTGTGTCTGCTCGTGGTAGTCTTGCAAGCCATAGGGCCGGTTTAATGAGGGGACATCTGCCAGCCAGGGCATGCTGAACTGCCCGGGATTCCATAGATGCACATGTGCATCAACTATGGGAAGCGCTTCTGCCATTGACAGCTCCTCTCTTTCTCAAAGCATACTTATCTTCTCAGGACCGGTAGATGGAGTCTAGTTCGGCCCAGAGTACGTCTGGGATCGGGTGTTGTACCAGCTTCAGTGTCTCCGCGAGCCGCTCGGGACGAGTGATGCCAACAATCGTGGACGTAACGCGCACATCGCGCAGCGAGAACTGCAGCGCCGCCGCTGCCAGCGGCAGGCCATAGCGCTTACAGGTCTCCTCCATCTGCCTGGCACGTCGAAACAGCTCGGGCGAGGCCTGACTATACATATAGCGCGGGTAAGCGCCCGGCCCTTTCGCCAGGAGACCGCTTCCATAAGGTGCAGCGTTCACCGCTGCGACTCCCCGGCGTGCGCACACGTCCCAGAACGGTTCAGCCTCTCTGTTCAGCAGTGTGAAGCGGTTATGCGAAATGGCCGCTTCAAAGAGGCCAGTCTCGACAAAGCGGATCATCAACTCGATCGGGCCGCCGGCAACGCCCAGGTGCACGATCAGGCCCTCTTCTTTACAACGCTGCAGCGCCTCGACGGGACCGCCTGGCTGCATCGCCTCTGCAAAGGAAATATGCTCCGGGTCGTGGAGATAGACAAGTTGCAGTTGCTCCAGACCCAGCAGGCGCAGGCTGCGCTCGACGCTGCGCTGCATCTGCGCACCAGTGAAGACGCCGGTCTGCAAATCGCGATCGGCCTTGGTTGCCAACACGAAGCCAGGCGGAACCCCGCCAAGTTCGCGGAGCACTAATCCGATGCGGCGCTCGCTTTCACCATCGCCGTAGGAAGCAGCGGTATCCAGGAAATTAAAGGAGCTAGTCCCGCTGTTGCCTTGGCCAGTAAAGAAAGCACGAATTGTGGCCAGGGCGCGCTCTTCCCCGACGCTATACGCGAAAGTCTCAGGCATATTGCCAAGTGGGGCGGTGCCAATACAGATTGGCGTCACCTGCAAGCCTGTCGAGCCAAGTGGGCGCGGGGCCAACGGTCCTGGGGTTCCTGTCTGAGAAGGCATATGCTGCTCCTTTCCTTCCATGGGCCGATAATGAAATTTAACACCCGAGATCGGTCAGGGTTGTCATGCTGAGCGAAGCGAAGCATCTCTGTGCCCAAGAGCCAGACCCTTCGCTTCGCTCAGGGTGACACCATATGACCCAGCTTGTTCGTTAAAATTCATAACCGGCGGTGGCCACGATAAATTCGAGCCCTACTTCGCTGTCCAGCCACCATCGATGATCAGCGCCGAGCCTGTCACAAAGGCTGCTTCATCCGAGGCGAGGTAAAGCGCAGCGTACGCGATTTCACCGGGTCGCCCCATGCGTCCGATAGGTTGGCGAGCGTGGAGTTGCTGGCGCACCTCATCTTCATGGCCAGCAAAATTGCGTGCCAGGTAGCCTTCCACAAATGGTGTCTGTACTGTGCCGGGACAGATGGCGTTGCAGCGAATCCCCTGTGTGGCGAAGTCGATGGCAATCGAGCGCGTCAGTGCCAGCACGGCTCCCTTGCTTGCACAGTAGGGCAGGCGGCGGTCGATGCCGATGGTGGCGGCGACCGAGGACATGTTGATAATCACTCCGCCAGCTGGCATTTGCGCCAGCATCTGCCGTACTGCTTCGCGCGCGCAGAGGAAGACGCCGCGGGCATTCACACGCATTACGCGCTCCCAGTCCTCCAGGCTGGTCTCCAGGATATTACCAACGTGGCTGATGCCAGCGTTGTTGACCAGGATATCGAGCCGACCCTCTGCAGCAGCGACTTGCTCTATCGCAGCCTTGACCTGAGGTTCCTCAGCCACATCAAGCTGTTGTGCGCGTACACTTCCCCCGGCGGCCTGAATTTCACCGGCAACCAGCTCCGCCGCATCCAGCCTGATATCGGCAAGAATGACGTGTGCGCCTTGTTGCGCAAAGAGTCGAGCGATTTGTTCTCCAATGCCGGATCCAGCGCCCGTCACGAAGGCAATTTTCTTATCTAAGCGAAACACCTGCATTTCCTTCCTTCCACTCGAGGTCTAGGGGAAAGAGCAACGCGGGCGACCATAAAGGCCTGCACACCATCCCCCGGATGGCGTTCCCCGCCACGCCTTACCACCCTCGCCCCTACGGATACATTCCTTTGCTCAATATCCTGAACTGCCAGCTTGTCTTTTGCCTGAATGCGTCCAGGCTATAAGAAATGCCTTCTGTTGCTAGTCTGTGTGGAAAACTTCCTTTATTGTAGACCACCACTCACCGGGCGAACGCGCCTCCAGTGGTGCCTGCATCGGTTCGGTCCAGGTCCACCACTCTCGTGTTTTAGGGTCCGCGGCCATCTTCGCCATATCGGCCTCATAATCGTCACCGACATATTCAAAATAGGCAAAGAGCAGTTCACCATAGCGAAAAATACTATAGTTGCGCATGTTGCAGGCGTGAATCATCGCCAGCACTTCAGGCCAGACGGCAGCATGCAGGCGTTCGTACGCTTCGATCTGGTCAGGCTTCAAGCCTATGACCTGTCCAAACCTGCGCGGGCGCGAAGAATTGATACGCGCTCCGCTTCGCTCTCCCGCGATAAATAAGGAGTCCCCCTCGATAAATGGGGGGGCTACAGCCCCTACACTCCTTTCGCCTGCCCATACCGACCCATTGGGATAGGAATAGGCGGCAATTGACGCGGGGTACATTGTTACGCTATACCCTGGGGCATCCGGGGCCATATAGCGCCCGCCTTTGACGACGGCAGGATGCACAAAATGTTCGTGCAAGTGGGGTGTGTATTCGACCATACGGTTCTCCAGCGAGCCGCTGATGGCGATGTAGTCGAAGAGCGAGAGATGCTGGACATATTCACACAGCCCGACGCCGCCCGCGTGTGGACAGACCGGGATGCCAAACCTGGCGGCCATGAGGAGAATTGCCAGGACCTCGTTTACCCCGCCGACGCGACAGGCATCGATCTGGCAGATACCGATGGCGTTGGCTTGAAATAGCTGCTTGAAGATGATGCGGTTCTGCACATGCTCGCCGGTGGCAACGCGGACCGGCGCTACCGCGCGCGCAATGGCGGCATGTCCAAGAATGTCGTCCGGGCTGGTGGGCTCTTCAATCCAGAGGGGGTCGAAGGCCGCCAGATGCTGCATTGCAGCAACCGCCTCGTTCACCTCCCACACTTGATTTGCGTCGAACATCAAGGTGTTCTCCAGCCCGATCTCTTCGCGCATGATGCGCGCACGGCGCAGGTCGTCCTGCAGGCTCAAGCCGACCTTCAGTTTGAAGTGTCGCCAGCCATTGGCCAGCGCTTCGCGGCAAAGCAGGCGCATCTGCTCATCACCATAGCCTGACCAGCCGGCCCCGGTTGTATAAGCAGGAAAGCCATGCTGCAGCATCTCTGCCTCGCGCTGCGCTCTGGTCGGGGCCTGGCGGCGCAGTATATCCAGTGCCTCATCGGGAGTGAGGGCATCGGTGATGTAGCGGAAATCGATGCAGGAGACAAGCTGCTCGGGCGTCATATCGGTCAGCAGCTTCCAGAGGGGCTTGCTCTCGACCTTGGCCCATAGGTCCCAGATGGCGTTGACTACCGCGGCGGTCGCCAAGTGAATGACCCCCTTCTCCGGTCCAATCCAGCGCAGCTGGCTATCGCCTGTGATATGCCGCCAGAAGGCGCGCATATCCGAGGTGAACGATTCCAGAGTGCGCCCGATGACGAGCGGGGCCAGCGCACGGATCGCAGCAACACAGACCTCGTTCCCACGCCCGATGGTAAAGGTCAGGCCGTGCCCTTGCAGGCCCGCGGGATGGTCGGTCTGCAGCACGACGTAAGCCGCGGAATAATCCGGCTCGTTATTCATAGCGTCGGAACCGGCAAGGGTCCGCGACGTCGGAAAACGAATATCGTAGGTGTGGACACCAACAATGGTGAGCGCCAAAGCTCTTCTCCTTTTGCTTGACGACTGCCTGAAGAAGACCAGATCCCAGACCCCGCCAGGGCCACACAGTCCCCCCAGACTGCGTCTGCAAGGGATCGCCCCTACATCCCCAGTTATTGAGAGAATCTCAGAAAACCCCTTGACTATCCAGGACCAAATGGGTATACTATGTTCTGTATACAAAATACAGTATACAGTTCGCAAAGTCAAGGCCTCACTGCGGGGATGATACCATAGCACGCACCCGGCGGTAAGGTCATCCATGCAGAATTGGAACGAATTATCAGGCAGGAAAAGAAGTAGCCATGAATCGCTCGCATGTAAAACAGGTACGAAGGTGTTGTAACATGTTTTACCACATTTTAGGAAGCAGGAATGGATAACCGGAAACAGGGCAGCGTGGCAGAGACGTTTGACGAAAGCCTGAGCGAGGATTTATTTAATCTGCTCTGGGGTCAGGAGCGTAGCGCCATGCCCACCGTTGTGGATTACGCCTACAAAGAGATCTGGAAGCGCGTCATCATGATCGGTGGGAGCGAGGAGCAGAGGCTCTCCGATATGATGCTGGCTGAACAGCTGGGCATGAGTCGTACGCCGGTGCGCCAGGCGCTGGAGCGCCTCGTTCAGGAAGGGCTGGTGCGTTCTGATCCCCGGCGCGGGTTCTGGACTCGCACTTTCACTACCCAGGATATCCACGAAATCTATGATCTGCGCGGCGCCCTGGAGGTGCTGGCCCTCCGCCTGGCGGCTCCTCGTCTCAGCCATGAGAACCTCAAGGCACATCTCGAGGCTCTGTATGCTGTACGTGGGGAACTGGATGCACACCCTGTCTTACGTTTTCTCCAGGTAGACATCCTGTTCCACATGCTTATCACGCGCGCATCGGGCAATGGACGCCTGATCCACAGCCTCTCTTTGCTGCGCAGCCAGGTCTGTATGTTCCAAACGCAAGACACTCTCTACCCCAGACGCATGGAGATCGCTCTAAATGACCACGAGCAAATCCTGCTGGCCTTGCTCGCGGGAAATGTTGACGAGGCAGCGGAATGCCTGGCCAGGCATATCCGGCATGCAAAGGAAGGCGTTTTGGCTGATATCTTTTCTGAAAGCAATTAAAGGAATTCCCCAGGATAAATCGGGGATCTACTGTAGCCCGCCGATTTATCGTGTGGGACTCCTTATAGTCTTAGCACGTGAGAAAGGGGTGATGCCGCAACATAAGTAACATCTGGATACTTGTAGATCCGGTAGTCCTTGTTTAATCTGATATCACTATAGGATGTTACACAGTATTTTCCTCTTTAGCTTGCCCCTGTGGCAGTTGAGAGGATCATTCGGTCGGGAAAACCGGGTTACGAAACGCCCTCAGAGAAGTATAGAGTTCGCAAGTCGGAATCCGACACCCAGGAGGAGAAAACCATGAAATCGAAGTTCGCAAGTCGTCTACGAGTGCTGGGTGCGCTCGTCGTCGTCGCGACAGTCCTGGCGGCGTGCGGCGGCACCTCAAGCACCCCTTCGACGTCAGGAAGTACGCTCGCATCTGGTGCGAGCTTCAAGCTCGGTGTTTCGCTGACCTTCAACAACACCGACTTCTGGACCAACTACATCTCGTATGAGACAAAGTTCGCGGCTCAGTACAACGCCACGCTGATCGGGCCGCTGGTCGCCAACAATGACGCCGCCAAGCAGATCACGGACATCCACACGCTGATCCAGGAAGGCGCCCAGGCGCTGATCGTCAACCCGGTGGACAGCGCCGCGATCGCGCCTGCACTCGATTACGCCGCCAGCAAGCACATACCCGTGGTCAGTGTGGACGTCGCGCCAAGCAGCGGCAAGGTTTTCATGATCGTGCGCGCCGACAATGTGCAGTATGGCATGAACTCCTGCAAGTTCATCGCCTCGCATGCAACTGGCAGCAGTGGCCACATCGCGATCCTGGAGGGGGATCTCGCCTCCCTGAATGGTAAGGACCGGACGGACGGCTGCAATCAGGTCATCACGTCGAACTATCCGAACTTCAAGACCGTCGAGTACGCAACGAAATGGGACACGCCGACGGCCGTCAACGACGCCAAGACAGCGCTGAGCACATACCCGGACCTGAAGGGGATCTATGTCGAGTGGGGCGCACCCGAGGATGGCATTCTCGCGGCCGAAAAAGCCGCCGGTAAGTTCACCCCGGTGGGCAGCTCATCGCACATTGTCCTGATCGGCAACGACGGCGTGCCGCATGAGCACGCGCTGATCCGCGCCAACCAGCTCGACGCGACCATTTCGCAGCCGGCCAACTCCTACGCGCAGTATGCAATCTTCTACGCGCGGGCAGCGCTCGAAGGGAAGACCTACTCAGCCAACCAGACCACCGACCATAACAGCACGATCGTCAGCCTGCAAGGCAACCTTGAGGACGCGCTGCCGGCGCCCGTGGTGGATAAGAACAACGTCAACGACCCGAACCTTTGGGGCAACTCGAAGTCCAGCTCCTGAGAGAAGCGCACTCGGGATCGTGCCAGAACCTGTGAATGGAGGGTTGGGATCGTGTCAGAACCTGTGAACGGAGCCGTTGGCGTGGCGCAGGGCGTCTGGAAAGCCTTTGGCGAAACTCAGGCGCTTCGCGACGTATCACTCGACGTCGGGGCCGGTGAATGCCATGGGCTGGTTGGGCGCAACGGCGCCGGGAAATCCACCTTGGTGGCGATCTTCACCGGCCTGATCCGTACGGACCGCGGCGTTGTCAGGCTTGGGGCTGAGGCTGCACCAGCCCTGGCGGATCGTGCCACCTGGCAGCGCCTGGTCGCGTGTGTCTACCAGAAGCCGATGGTGGTGCCCAGCCTTACGGTCGCCGAAAACGTCTTCCTCAATCGCGCGACAGGGGATGACCACGGTATCGTCAACTGGCGTGCCATGCGGTCCCGCGCGCGCCAGGTCATGCTCGACTGGGGCTTCGACCTGGACGTCAACCGCCTTGCACGGGACCTCACCGTTGAGCAGCGACAGGTGGTCGAGATTGCCCGCGCCCTTTCAGTCGGAGCGCGCTTCCTGATCCTCGATGAGCCCACAGCGTCGCTGGAGAAGGCCGCTATCGAACGCCTGTTTGAAAGGGTCCGCCGGTTCAAAGGGAGCGGGGTCGGTATCCTCTACATCTCCCATCACCTGGAGGAGATCTATGAGGTGTGCGACCGGGTCACCGTGCTGCGCGATGGCGAGCGCGTGCTGAGCGCACCGGTCGACGAGATCAAGCAGGATCGCCTGGTCGAAGCTATGGTCGGGGTCGCCCCGCAGCGGGCAACGGAGATTGAAGCCCCGATGCGAGTCATCGCGTCGGCCCGGCCGCGGCTGGAAATTTCACACCTGCGTATCCCGGCCACATTGGGCCCAGTGCAGGATGTGAGCTTTTCGGTGAGTCCAGGCGAGTGCGTCGGCCTGGTCGGGTTGCAGGGCTCCGGCAGCGCGACCGTCGCGGACGCTGTGGTCGGCCTGGTGAAGCCGGCATCGGGCGAGATCAGGCTGGACGGCAAACCGATCCATGTAGGCAGGGTGGATGCAACCCTCCGGCAAGGCGTTACGTATGTACCTGAGGACCGTCATGCGCGCGGCTTCGTTCCTTACCTCGGGGTGGGCGAGAACCTGACTTTATCTATACTCGACCGTCTATCGAGCTGGGGGATCGTTTCGCGCTCGGGCCGCGACCGGGTCGCGGCCGACCTGGTGGAACAACTGGGTATCGTCACCAGCGGCCTCGACCAGCGGGTCGGGCAGTTAAGTGGGGGGAACCAGCAGAAGGTCGTTGCCGGGCGAGCGCTCGCCCGGCAACCGGCGGTGCTGGTCGCGGTTACGCCGACGGTCGGCGTTGACGTGGCCGCCAAGGAGTCGCTCCTCAACGTGATCGGCACGGCACGCGATGGCGGCACGGCGGTGCTGCTGGTCTCCGACGACCTGGAGGACCTGCGCATCTGCACGCGGCTGCTCGTGATGGTCAAGGGTAGACTGGTCAAGGAGTACCGCCAGCCGCCCTGGGACCGGCATGAGCTGATCGCTGCAGTCGAGGGCCTCGAGCCGACCCCCATGCGAGGGGAATCGGAATGAATAAGGGAGAATCGTGATGAGTAAATCGGCAGTGGAGCGTCCGGTCGACCGGCCGGGGCAGACGATCGCCGGGACGCTGCGGCGCAATGGCCGGCACATTATGGCCAACTGGATCCGGGAACTCGCCCTGCTTCCGGTGATCGTCCTCCTCCTGGTCATCGGCGCTTTTGTGAATCCGGCCTTCCTAACCGCGGATAACTTCATCAACGTCGCGCAAGAATCCGCTGCGTTAGGCGCTGTCGTGGTGGCCGAGACCCTGATCCTGCTGACCGGCAAGTTTGATCTGTCCCTTCAAGCGACGTATGGCCTGGCGCCGATGGTGGGGGCCTGGCTGATCGTCTCGAAGGACGGCCAGGGCCTGGGCACCAATTGGAACCCATTTATCGGGATCGCGATCGTCCTGCTGGTTGGACTTGTCGTCGGAGCCTTTAACGGCTTCATGGTGATCAAGCTGGGCTTCAATGCCTTCATCTTCACACTTGCTGTGCTGATCCTCCTGACCGGCATTCAGGTGGGAATCGTGAGTGGGCGCACCATCTACCACCTGCCCGACGCGTACATCTATCTGGGCTCGCAGTACCTGCTCGGCGTGCCTGTCTCTGTTTGGGTCACCGGTGCGATCTTTTTGTTCGCGTCGCTCTTCCTGAGGTATCACCGGGTCGGTCGCGCCATCTACGCCATCGGCGGCAACACGGAAGCAGCACGGGCTGCAGGCATCCGCGTGGACCGGGTCCGCATCGGTGTTTTCATCGTTGCCAGCCTCCTGGCGGCGCTCGCTGGCCTGATGACAGCAGGGCAGGTAGTGGCAGTCACCGCCGGCCAGGGTAACAACCTCATCTTCTCAGTCTTTGCAGCTGCCGTCATTGGAGGAATCTCCCTCGAAGGCGGCCGCGGGCGGATGGTTGGTGCCCTCACTGGTGTCATCTTGCTGGCACTGGTCCAAAACATCCTGATTCTTTCGCAGATCCAGACGTTCTGGATCGACGCCGCCACCGGGCTCATCATCCTGATCGCCCTGGCGCTGGCCCGGTTGATCGGTACCGAGCGCGCCTAAAGTATTCCCTACGATAATGAATTTTAACGAACAAGATCGGTCAGGTGGTGTCACCCTGAGCGCGAGCCTTGGGTCTCTCTCGATGGGCACAGAGATGCTTCCCCTTCGCTGCACTCAGGGCTTCGGCTCACTCAGCATGACAGTCCCGGTTTTGGGTGTTAAATTTCATAATCGGGGACTAAGGAAATAGAGAGAGGCAGATCACGCAATGTTGGCTGCAACTACCCCTGCCAGGGTTCCCACGAACACTTGATTTCCTGAGAGTGTCGGGGTCGCGAAGCGCGATGTAGCACCGACAGAGAGCATCGCCCGCACGGTTCCACTGGCGGTATCGAGCGCGTAGAGCGTTCCTGTTGGATCCAGACTGTAGACCGTGTGACCTCCAACAATGGGCGAACCATTGATCTGTGCCGGTGCCCGCCAGCCCAGGCTCAGGTTCGCTCCAGGTCCGACCACGAGCTGTCGCAGGCCATCGGTGCAGGGCACGAATAGTTGTGAGCCAAGTGCAGCAGCTCCACCAAAGGCACGGCAGATGGGCTTTACCAGAGCCTGGCCACCCACACCACCGAGCGCATCTGCGTGGAGCAGATAGCCGAGGCCGGATTTACCATTGGCGAAGATCAATCCTCCCGGCAAGAGGATAGGTCCCATCGATCCCAGATCAGCATCTGAGGCATTATCCTGCTGCCACTGGGTTGGTGCAAAGCCGTCTTCCAGGCGCAACGCCGGCGACAGGCGCAGCACCGAATCGCTGTGATCCCAATCCCCCTGGGTTGTTTCTCCATTGCCCACTGCGACGTAGATGTGACCCGCATCATCTACAGCGGGTCCCGAGGCTGCCCAGATGCCTCCCTCGCGGGGCGTTGGTACCTGATAGGATAGCAATGGCCCACTCCCATCTGTCCGTGAAGCAACCACCGTTCCATGGTAGTTTCCACAATCTCCTAAGAGACCGCCGTAGGCAACGTACACCATATTTTGAAACAATGCCAGCGCAGCCCGCTGCTGGTGCACTTGCGGCTCCATTGCAGGAATATCGACCGAGCGGCGTACCCGCACCTGCCCCGTCGCTACATCAACGCCTACCAGGATATGCGCGGGTCCCTGGATCTCGGCGACGGCGAAGACCAGCCCCGTTGCGGGATCATGGACGGGCGTGCCGGTAATGCCCAACGGATCAATGTTGCCACAAGGCAGTGTTGACAGGGGAACAGGGCTGCCAACATTGGTACGCCACTGCACCTGCCCGGTGTTTCTATTGAGAGCATAAAGAGAGTCTCCCTCCGTCGCCACAATCACACGTCCCCCGACGACCAGCGGTTCTGCATAAACCGCTCCATCCAACTGCACATTCCATGCACGTGTGAGTTGATGCGGATCAGGTGCATTTTCGACTAAGCCAGTACGAGCGTTGTTACGGTGATACGTGGTCCAGTCGGTACTGCTTGGCAGTGAGGTCGGACTTGTTGTAGCAGGCGGCAGTGTTAAGGGAGTGGTAAGTGCCGGGGGGGTACTTCCTTGAGATGGTGGGATGGCGCATCCTACAAGCAGGAGTGTACACATTCCTAGCAACAGCACGCACCGCGTGAGTTCCTTGATCATTTTTCGATCTCCTTGTTTGCATTATGCTTTGCTAGATCCTTCTTGATTTTTTTCGCTTGCGGGATTACACTACATTTATAGCAAACGTTTGCTATAAATACAACCTCGAGTAGATTATGCCCAAGCTTGTGGCTTCGTCTCCCTACGCTGCGATTGTCGGAGTTGCCGAGTCCGACCTTGGTCGAACTCCCGGCAAGACTGCGCTGCAACTCCAGGCCCAGGCCGCCAGAGGTGCCCTCGACGACGCCGGATTGCGTTTTGAGGACGTAGAGGCGCTCTTCTGCGCTGGGAACTGGGCCTGGTCACCGAATCTGATGCTAGCAGAATACCTGGGTATCAGACCAAAATATAGCGATTCCACAAATATTGGCGGTTCCTCCTTCGAAGCGCACATTGGGCATGCCGTCGCCGCCATCGAAGCCGGGCTCTTCGATATCGCGCTCATCACCTATGGCAGCACGCAGCGTTCTGATCGCTCCAGAGCTCGCGGCAACCCTGCTTTCAGGCTGACCGAGCAGTACGAGGGTCCCTTTGGTCTGCCGACGCCCGTGGGTGCATACGCACTTGCGGCAATGCGCCACATGCATGAGTTTGGCACAACTAGCGAGCAACTGGCGGAGGTCGCGGTCGCCACGCGCAAGTGGGCCACGCTCAATGAGAAAGCGATGATGCGCGATCCCATCACAATTGATGATGTGCTGAACTCCCGCTGGATCTCCGAGCCGCTGCACCTGCTGGATTGCTGTCTGGTCACTGATGGTGGCGGCGCGATTGTCGTTGCTTCTGCTGCTACGATCGCGAACATGCCCGACCTGGCTGTGCACCGGGCCGCTATCGCGTCGGGCCGCGCGGCATTTGCCATGGCCGGTCTCACTCCTGCTGAGATGGACGTTGTAGAGATTTACGATTCGTTCACTATCACCGTCATTCTCACGTTGGAGGCCCTCGGCTTCTGTGGGCACGGCGAGGGGGGCACATTCGTCAGCGGGCAGCGCACTGCGCCCGGCAGCCCGTTCCCTATGAATACCAACGGCGGAGGACTGTCGTACTGTCATCCAGGAATGTACGGCATTTTCCTCTTGATCGAGGCAACCCGCCAATTGCGCGGTGAGTGCGGCCAGCGGCAGGTGCAGGGGGCTAACCTTGCCCTTGCACACGGAACAGGCGGTGTTCTCTCATCTGCAGCAACTGTCATTCTCGGAAAGGACTGACACTCTATGCCAGAACAGTTCCCACAAATCATCCTGGATGGCGACTCGCAGGTGTACTGGGAGGGTATTGCGCGCGGTGAGCTGCATATCCAGCGCTGTGCTGCCTGCACCCGCTATGTGTTTTATCCGCGCTCAATTTGCCCGCATTGCTTCTCGGATAGGCTTTCGTGGGTCGCAGCGTCGGGCAAGGGAACGATCTATTCTTATACGGTCGCACACCAGGCGTTTGGACCTTTTGCCAGGGAGGTTCCTTTCGCGATCGCTATCGTTGAGCTAGAGGAGGGCGTTCGCATGATGACACGCATTATCGGCTCTCCCCGCGAACGCATCACGATCGGCGCGCCGGTGTATATCTCCTGCGAGTCCGTTGCTGAGGGACCCACGCTCCCGTATTTCCGACTGGTCGAGTAGATCTCAACTGCCAGCGCTCTCTTACGAGGCCTTGAGAGTATAGATGTGCGAGGTACCAGAACATGACTAAAACACAGCATATATCAGCGGAGCGGCTGCACGCGTTCTTCCGCCCTCGCAGCATAGCCCTGGTAGGGGCGACCGATAACTCTCGCTGGTCGGTTTACACCTTCGAGAACTTGAAGAACTTCAATTTTCCTGGCCCTATCTATCTGGTCAATCCCAATCACGACTTTGTGCATGGTCAACGTGCGTTGAAATCTCTATGGGAAGCACCCGAAGCTGTGGATCTCGCCTTCATCATGGTCCCGACACCCCTGGTCTTCTCGATCGTTGCCACAGCAGCGGAGATGGGCACTACACAGTTTGTTGTGCTCACCTC